>ERZ1740052.33-NODE-33-length-52171-cov-10.397594_pt1 | contig 52171 bp, 47 predicted proteins | sample MGYA00581750_ERZ1740052 | MGnify/ENA primary metagenome ERZ1740052 (study PRJEB43018, sample SAMN04849743) | marine metagenome | isolation source: floating plastic debris | place: Pacific Ocean | collected 2008-08-30 | study: EMG produced TPA metagenomics assembly...
AATATCAAAGTCATAGCTACCGATAGCCAAGGAGCAACAGTTAGCGACACATTTACCCTTACGGTAGAAAATACCAACGATGCTCCCAACCTTGACAATAAGACCTTCTCAATCCTAGAAAACAGTCCTAATACTACCTCAGTAGGAACTATTACTGCTTCCGACCCCGATACTTCGGATACATTAACCTATGCTATTACTGCTGGTAATAGCGACCCAGACAATGATGGATTAGCAGCTTTTGCAATTAATAACACCACAGGTGAAATTACGGTTGCAGATAGCGGTGATTTAGATTTTGAAATCACACCTCAATTTAATTTAACCGTAACTGTAACTGATGCTGAAGGTTTATCAGATGATGCCGCGATCGCAATTAATCTTACAGATGTCAATGAAAACACCGCACCAATAATCACCAGTAATCCGACTTTCTCCGTTGCAGAAAACACCACAACAGTAGGAATAATTACCGCAGAAGATGCGGATGGAAATGACCTTACATTCAACTTAGTGGGTGGTGCTGACCAACAATTATTTACTATCAATAACAGTGGGGAATTAAGTTTTAACAACGCTCCCGACTTTGAAAATGCATCCGATAGTGATGGTGATAACAATTACCAAGTTCAAGTTTCTGTATCTGACGGTACTGAAACTGTAACTCAAGACCTTACAATTAGCGTTACTGATGAAAACGAAGCAGCAACAGATATCACATTATCAAATTCTTCCGTTGCGGAAAACGACACCGCTGCAATAATTGGTAATCTCACAGTCACTGATGTAGATAGTACCAACTTTACCTACATAGTAAACGACAACCGTTTTGAAGTTGTAAATTCTCAACTCAAACTTAAAGATGGTGAAAGCTTAGACTTTGAAACTGAAAATTCCATCAACCTAGAAATTACTGCAACTGATGATGGTAATCCCAATCAAAGTTTCACAAAGAGCTTGACAATTGCAGTTACCAATGTAAATGAAGTACCAACTAAAATTACATTATCAAATTCATCCGTTGCCGAAAATGATATCGCTGCTGTAATTGGTAATCTTACAGTCACAGATGTAGATAGTACCAACTTTACCTACACACTCAACGACAACCGTTTTGAAGTTGTAAATTCTCAACTTAAGCTAAAAGATGGTGAAAGCTTAGACTTTGAAACCGAAAATTCCATCACCTTGGAAGTTACTGCTACCGACGATGGAAATCCCAATCAAAGTTTCATCAAAAACTTTGCCATAACAGTTACCAATGTTAATGAAACACCTACTGCTGATGATGCAACCTTCAACGTAGATGAAAACAGCGACGAAGGAACACAAGTAGGTATTATTAACGCAACTGACCCAGAAAATGAAGCTCTAAACTTTGCGATCACCACTGGTAATCTTGACCCAGATAACGATAATAACCTAGCTTTCGCAATTGACCCCTCAACTGGAACAATTACCGTTAATGACAAAGATGACCTTGACTTTGAAACCACACCTAGTTTCAATTTAGAGGTTACGGCAACAAACGCAGTTAATTTAAGCGATACTGCACAAGTTACTATTAACCTCAACGATCTAACTTCTGCAACATTCGATGTTTCTGAAAGCGAAAATGGTTTCTTCAATTTATCCGGAGACAGTAGAAACCTTAAGTTTGCTCTCAATAACATTGGAAGCTCTAATGCTAACGAAGTTGGTGTATTTGTTGTAGATGATGAAAACAATACCATTGACGGAATTGCTCCCGGTGAAGAAGGTTATCTCCAAGCAGCTTTGGAAAAAGCACAAGTAATCTTCTCCACAATTTCCGAGCTTCCCAACGGGTTTGAACTCGAAGATATTGAGCAAGTACTTGAATTTGATTCCGATGTACGTTTAGGATTCTATCTAATACCCGACGGTACAACTCAAACTGCACTTGCACAACTAGAATCAACCGGAGCAACAGATTTACCTGTCTTCTTCTCCAATTCTTCAAGCCTACAAGTATCCGAACTCAGCGAAAATGGTTTCAATTTAAGCTGGTCGGATGTTGCAGGTGGTAGTGATTTCACTGCTGTTGAGTTAAGCGTTGGACTAACCGATGATACTCCCGCTCCTTTCACCGAATTACAAAGAGAAACCCAACTTGAACTCTTAGATTTACGTGATGTAACCGGTTCTATAGATGTACAGCTTGACGTACACCGAGAAGCTGCTTTCGACAACTTAATTGGTTTCTACCAAGTTGTTGATAGCGACGGTGGAATTGATACTACTGGTGATGGTGAAGCAGATGTATTTGTTGGTGATGCAGGCTACAAACAAGCAGCTTTAGAAAACCGCATCACTAGTTTAGACCTACTCGGAACTGACGACGGAACTTCTACTACTATTAATGGAAGTTTTGATGGTGGAGCTATTATAGCTTCCTTCATGATTGTAGATGGAACCATAGAAGAAGCTCTCAACGATACCAAAGAAACTTATTTCTCCTATTTAGGAGCTAACAGCGGAGTTGACAGGATTCGCTTGCTTGGTGAAAACACCTTTGGTTACGAAGATTTGACCGATAATGACTTTGATGATGTAATCGTAGAAATTAAATTTCCCACTGTCTAAAGATTGAAGAAATTTAGACATTTGTCTAATGGTGCAAAATACTAATCTGTAATCGAGAAGCCCTGGTGATATTCTGGGGCTTCTTTTTTTTCCTTGGTTTTACTTGGCTGGGTAGATACCAAAATCTTATTTTCGCCTTGGACATAACTCAAAAGCTAAATCAAAGCGATAAAAACAGACATCAAATTCATTAAAAAAGTTCATATGTCCGAGTATTAGAGGAACATCTCTAGATTCAGTCCAAGCAAATGCAAGTAAAACGGGTGCAAAGTCGTCAATGATAGCAGACACTAGCAAACCACGGGCTTCTGAGCTAGCTAGATTTCCACTTAATGGGATAATGGTTGTTTGTTCTTCCCAAACAGCACCCAATTGCAAACCAATATCAAAAGGTAGTACATTTACGCTTGCACCTGTATCTAGTAGACCTATAACTTCCACAGAACAGTTATGGTAGCTCAGCGTTAGTGGAAGATATGGCATACTTATAGGGATACCCTGGCTGTTCCTTTTTTCTATGAAAGAATATCGCTTACCCTCAAGCATTATCTTGTTGTGTTGCTAAAAGTTCGGATAAGCTTTGAGCAGCTTCATGTGCATCATAGGGAGACCAAACAACTGCTGGTGTTTTTGCTAACTGCTCTAAGAGCAATTCTTCTGATTCTTGTGCCAATTCAGCTAACAGACGGGATGCGATCTCGTTTTGTTTTTCCTGTGGTAGCTTTTCAATTTCGGCAATTGCTTTGCGAAGTAGATCAGTCATATAAAAATTTGTTTTACAGGCTTGTCTTATTGTAGTGCTTTCCGGCAGCGCCTTAATACTTCGATGTAGCTAAAATTAACAAACAAATAATCTTAGGTTCGCGTTTTTCTACTTCTTAACTCAATTGACACACTCCCTATTATCTGGTGCTACTACTTGACTCATGAAGGAATTTTAAAAGATACTTGATTTTTATTTAATTTGTTTTCAATTTCTGGATAAACTTCTTCATCGTAACCTGATTCATCGGTCATCCATTCATCTATAAGATTAATTGCATTTTCTAAAGAATTATCTCTAACGCTCGGTTGATTTTTCAACTTCTTTTTTAAAAATTCTTTCTCCAAAAGCATTAGACCTCTTCTAACCAAAGCTGTAAATCATATATGCTGCTAAAATCAAGCAAAGCTTCACTAAGATGTTCTAATTTTTCTAAGGAGAGATTTTCAACCGAAGAACGCACTTCTTGGGGTAATTCTCCCACCCGTCGGGTTAGTAATCGAAGAATCAATGAACGCTCTCGTTGTTCAGCTTCTTCTTTTATTTCCTGATAAACTCGGGTTTCCTTAAGAGTGATTCCTAGCATTTCTTTTACTTCCTATATTGTAGACTATTATAATTTTCATTGCATCTAGGCTAGTGAAGGTACAAGCAATAACTTCAGCGATGGCATTTTAATTTTTATCTAGGTATAAAATCTAAAGCTATAAAAATCGATGACTAACAGCAACGACCGCTTAGACCTCATCGAGCAAATCCAAGAATCGACCGCCCGTGCTATAGCTGTTAATACTAAGGCGAATCGTGAAGATATAGCAGAATTAACCCAGAATGTAAATCAATTGACTAACAATGTAAATATCACTATGGAAAAGTTAGATCAAATACTTGAAAAATTAAACGGGAATTAATTACTAAATATTGATAACTAATTTATTGTCCTTGCTGAAGCTAAAGCGAGGACTTTTACTTACTAATAAAAGCAAGTATTCACTTAAGATTACTTCTTGCTAGAATCAATAGTCACTTCAATGCGAAATTCTCCAAAATTGTTACCTGGTTGATTATCATTAACCAGAAATTCTAAAATCCCTTGTGACGGAAGTTTTACTTCCCTTAATTCATCCCATCCTACACCGATTGGGTGCCAACCATCTAAATCTCCCATTTCTGGCTGACGAAACCTTGCCATGAGAAAACCATGTGGTACATCTGGAAAGTAATTGTAGACTGGGTTAATAATGATGCCGTTAGGTGTTCCTGAACCTGCGAACATCCCAAATCTTACGCTTCCGCTTGCTTCAATCTTAATTCTGTCGCTAGACGTAACTGATATACCTGTAGTGATATAACTGTTTGTTTTAAAAACTCTAGTAAACCTTAGAGTATCCAGCCATTCATACACATTTCGGATATACGAAACCTGATTACTTTGGGCTGTATTGTAGTTATCCTTACCATACTTATCAACAAAGTAATAGTAAAGTGCAGCAATTTCAGGTCGGCATACTGTATTTGTATCGTCTCCAAATACTTTAAAGTCGCATATTCTTGACATTTCTATTAAAAACTTATCATCACAAACACTCTTTATTCTGCCAGGAGTTGCATAACATATATCATGGTTGTTACAGGCTTCCTTAAAATTTGTATTCCACTTTAAGGGAATTTCGGTAGAACAGCCATTTGGTAGAGCATAATAGGGAAAACTAGATTTAGGAAACTTAGCTCTCATCGCCTTGTCCACATCTTCTGTAGATATATCTCGTTTAGCAACCTCATCTTGTAAATCAGCAATTGGGTTTGCCATTGTGGGCATACTAAATGTGGTCATACCCAAGACACAAAAAAATATTAATTGATTCAAACTTGAAATAGCAGAAAATAATGATTTCATAAAAATACTCTTCTAATCTAAAATTTTTAAGACTTGACTAAGATAAGAACGAAGTAATTAGGGCTTACCGAAAAAGTCGAAAACTTATACTGAGATGAATTTCAATCAGTAAAATCTTAAATAGCTAAGGTGATTTTCCGAAATTCGACGAAAATCAAGATGATCAGCATCTTTGGACTTGCACTAATTTCCGGAAAAATCTGTCAAAAACCTTGCTTTTAATGTTATTCGTGACTTTTTCAGTAGCCGCTAATTAAATTAATTTGCAACAAAAATTTTGCTTGAAGATTATTCAGTAAATAGTTTTTACTGAATGATTACGCCAATACGCTTGTAGTTAGAGATTTGATAGAAGCCAAGGAAGCACTCGATAGATTAATCTGACTCACATACACATCGACTGGCTTGCCGCAGCTTCCTTAGTCATTGAGACATAGGCGTGTTGCGCTGCTCCATTAGAATCATATCCAACAACACAATCATATTGGCGTACACCCTCATCTGAACCTCCACTATTTCCTGAACCTCCCGTAAATAGCATCATCATAAATAGTGCAGCAGCAGTATTGGCTTGTGCTTGCTTAGCTTCTTGCTGAGCCAAATAAACCTGTCGTTCTTCAGGAGATAGACTCTCAAGATACTGACGACGACGTTCAGCCTCTTTCTTTCGAGCAGCTTCCAATTTTTTCCGTCTACGTTTCTCTTCTCGCCTACGTTTTTCGCGCAACCTGATTTTATTCACCTGATCTACCGTTTGGGCAGCATCTTGAAATATCTTAAAAGGATTACCAGCAATAATCACAGGCTGAGTTTGAGCAGATGAAGTTTTGCTAGGTACTTGAGAGGGTACTTTACTCATTGCAGCACCTGATTGAAAACTTAGAATAGACACAAGAGCAAATCCAGATAAACCGCGAACGTATTTCATACAAAAGTCTCCAAAATGTTGATTTACAGTAGACACGACACACGAGATAAATTACTCTTTTATCACCAGCTACTTGCTGAACACGCCCAGCCAGCTAAAGAAATCAGTTATTTTACGTAAAAATAAACAGTTAGCAGCTTGGTTGTTACAACCTTCATTGTTTCTTCGCATAAATTGATGAAGATGCCTGCTGATTAATGACTGAAATCAAATTAAATACTATTGACTTATGGTTTTGATCAAGCCTATGGTCACGAAATGCTCCAATAAATTATAGTTTGCATACTTAAGCTTCCAACTCCAGTTTCTGTTACTAGTTGATTTAAGTCTCACACTTGCAGAATAAGGTTTATTCCTTTCCCAAGGATGTTGCCAATTTATTCTCATATGTACGATAAATGCACCTTCTCTAGGAAAGTATGTACACTCTTCAAGCCTAGTTCGTAAATCAACAGGGAATAAAAAAAACCAAGATTCATCATCAGTAACAATTGTGTTTGCATACTTATGGGCAGAATCATAAACTCTAGAAGGACAGTTTTGAGCAGAAAGAGCGGGTTTATGATTAACTGCAAGCATACTCATAACTAATGCAGGTGTAACAAACATTGTGCTGAGTAAAGATTTGAAACCTGGTAATTTTTTACAAGAGTTATTGTGAGAAGAATTTTTCTTGGAAAGAGTAAGCATAAATCTAACCTCTTGTATTTGAATCAAGCTTGTTCACTAAATATTTCGCAGGCAAATGCGAAAAATTACGCAAATCAATTTAATTTACTTGTATCTTTCTTCAGAGATTAATTGCTAGTGGAAAAGTAATGAAGGCAATATATCAAGAGTTGCAAGTAACATAGATATTAAGGTTGTTTTACAGCTTCATAGGGAATAGAGATGGCTTTAATTTGAGTATTATCAACACGAACTTCTTTTCGAGATTTTATACTAGAAGGATTAGAATTATTGCGATTACGGTTTTCTTGAAGACTACTACTATTAATATCTTCTAGTAAGAGGTCAATAATATTGGTTAAATTATCTCCTATATCCACAGGTGAATTTCTTTTTCCTTGTCTTTTAGCAATAGTTTGTAAACTCTGTAAACTCTTTCTTAAAGGTGATTTACTAGCAATTACTAATGCTTCTGAAAGTCCTAAAGGTTCGATAATTTTTATCTTCCAATCATGTAGTCCTGGGTTCGGAAGTAGAATAGTTTCATTTGCTTTAATGAGGCTAGCATTTTTAGGAGCAGACCAATCGAAGGGAAAGAGAACATCAATTTTTCCTTGAGGATTAATTATTAATACTGTGATGTAGAGGTCGTGAGATTCTTGATTTTTAACCTGAAACTGAACTGATGTTTTGAAGGGGATTTGAAGGATACCGTTTTTATAGATTAAATTAGGATTATCAAGAGTATCTGCATCAATTTCAGAAACTTTAGTTGTTGTTCTAAGAGGGACATTTTCAGCGGTAAGTTTTTCTTGATTATTTACATTTAAATCAGCAAAAACCTTAAGACGTGAAGAGTCAGCATTTAAAGTTAATTTGATAATTCTTGCTGCTAAAAGCGAACGAAATTTAGATTTAAGACGAGATAAGGCGCTACCTATGGTTTCTCCAGAACTACCAAAGGAATAAGGAATTAAATCGAGTCCTTCTGTATATAAACCAAAACTATTGAGTTCTGGAATATTTTCAACTTGTCTATTTCTTAATTCTGCTTGTCGTACTTCTGTCATTCGACCAAAAATATAGTGTACTTCTCCTGTTCTGAGAGAAATTGGTTCGATACGCTCGATTTTTGCAATTTCATTTCTCGCAAATTCGATATCTTTACCTAAAGAATCATCTAATCCAATAAGCAATTTATAATCGGGAGGAATAACTCTAACTGCTTCTTTTAATAACGCTCCTGGTTTTAATAATTTCCTGTTTTTAAGCTCTAAAATTCTACCAGTTCCTTTTAAACCATCACGAGATTTTAACTGTATTTTCCCTTGTTCTTTTTCCTGATTATCTATTAGCTGCAAAATCGTATTTTTATTAAAAGCAAAAAGAGCTTGGGGTGATACTCCTCCTAACCATACATCAACATTCTTACCATTGACTTTAGTAATTACTGCTTCAGCAGCTGGAGTTGGCTGAGAGAGAAAATATATTGGTCTAGTTTGATTCCCGCTATTGTTTTTAGCTAAAAATTCTGGTAGTTGATTCGATGAAAAAGTATGAATGATGCTGCGAGAAATATTCGCAATCATATTTTCAACGGGAGATTCGCTCGTTTGTTGCCAAAGGTATTGAGTCATCAAATAAGTAAATACTCCAGCAGCAAAATCATCTACAGATTTTTCTGCTGCTATTTGGTCTTTTCTAGCAGAAGCAATTACTATTCCTTTAGCTATATTTGTTTTTCTGCGTTGTTTTAATTCTTCTTCAGATATACCCAAATTTGATAATAATTTCTGTTGATATTCTATTTCAAGGTCGTTAGAGATATATCTTTTTCCACCTTCAGTTGACCTGATATTTAAATTACCTCGTTTACCTCCTCCGGAATAACAGCTATCTAAAACAACAGTGAGATTTTCTGTTTTGATAGACGACATTAATAAAAATAGAGTTTTACTCGTAATGTCGGAAACTTGTTTTTGATTACCTGTTAGAGAAATTGAACGATTATTAGGTACAAACGTGCTTCTGAGGTTATCTTCAAAAGGACTATTTTGTTCAAATACTTGAGAACCATGTCCGGAAAAGTGATAAACTACCGTATCTCCTGCTTTAGCTTGTTTAATTAAATGTTCTTCAAAAGCTTGTAAAATATTTTCACGAGTCGGCTTAATTTCACTTTCATCGCTAACTATCAAAATATCATTGGGATTAAAACCAAAACGATTTACTAATAGTTCCTTTTGCAGATGAATATCAGTAATCGCTCCTTTTAGATTATCAAAATTTTGATAATTATTTATTCCAACTAATAATGCTAACTTACGAGAATTAGAAGAAGAGATTGCTTTAGCGTAGCGTAAACTTTGATTCTTGATATCAAACTGACTTAATCCTAAAGCAGTTAACGCAGAACCAGCGAATTGTAGAAATTGACGACGTTTTATATTAGACATAATTAACTGAATAAGTCTTAGTTTTTTAATTTTTTCAATCTCAGGACTTACGCATTTGTCACAAAAATTTGTTTGGTGCTGTACACTCACCATTTTGTTAATGTGTTTTTAATCAGTTAGTGTACAAGCATCACTAGAGCAAAATATGTCAGTTTCGTAAGTCCTAAATCTTTTATCCTGCTTGACCAATTAAACTGAAAGCACCCCATTTAACAGGATTATCGCGATTATTACCCTTCTTCATCATTTCCAACATTGCTTGTCGTAAAGCTTGAGCTTTGTCTAACTTACGGTCTTGGAAATTACGATAAAATTCCACCATCAGTTCTGCTGTTGGAGCATCGGGAACCGACCATAAAGAAACCACGACGCTGGGAACTCCAGCGACTATTAAAGCTCTCGATAAACCGACCACTCCATCCCCGGTAATATCACCTCTACCAGTATCGCAAGCGCTGAGAACGGCTAATTCTGCTTTTAGATTCAACTCTTGGATTTCACTGGAAGTTAAAAACCCATTATCTTTACCGGAAGGAGCTAAAGCGATTGCTCCAGGAATACCAAAACCGGCATAATCTTCTAATAAACCATGAGTTGCTAAATGAATATATCGAGCATTGGGTAATTGTTTTAAAACGGTGGCTTTAGTTGCTTTATTTCCTGTTAAAAATTGAGTATTAAGTCGTTGAGCAACTTGTCTTCCTTCTTCTTCTGCACCTTCTAAATTACTTAATTTTGTAGCAGATTCTTTATCACTTGTAGTAATTGAAGGCATTGTAGGATTACCTACTACTACTGCAATTTTATTATTTTTAGGTAGTTTTTGTTGTTTTTCGCGGGTAACTTTTAAAGCTTGAATTGAAGGTGCGGTGATGATGGTATGTTTTTCGATGAGATATTTATCATTTGAATCTATTAAGACTGCAAAAGGAACGAGAAATAGTTGTTTATGAGGAACAAAAACTACCTTGCCTTCTGGGTCATTTGGTAATAAATCAGCAATAGGTTCTATGAGTAATTTATGGAGTTTTTTGAGGTTATTTTTGGTTTGAATTGCAGATGGATTACGGATAGAACCTTCTTTGGAAAATACTGCCATACTGCGTTCTAATCCCATACTTCTACGAGTATTAGCTACCAATTCTTTGAAGTTAATATTTTTATTTTTCAAGTCGATTTGACGAGTTTGTATTTCTCCTGTGGGTTTGATTACCCAAATGACCAGCTTTTCTTCTTTTCCAGGGAAGATATTCCGATATTCTCCGTGACCGAAAGATAAACGTGGATGAAAATATGTAGTTTCAGAAATAATGGAGTATTCTACAATCGTTTTTTGCTGCGATCGCGCAATTTGTTTTAGTTGTTCTACATTTGGGGGTTGAATGTTTGATGGTGCTGTATTGGATGGACTTGCTGCTGTGAGCCTATCTAGAACTGTTGGATCTTTTCGAGCATCATCTAAGTACTCTTGTTTTTTTTCTTGTATTAATGCTTGCCCATCACAATTAGAATTATCATCATAAATTCTTTCCATATACGCCATATACTTACAAATACTTTCGGGAGTATATTTAGCATCGATTAGAGCATCAATTTTTTCTTCTACAGAAAGATTTTTGGGAGCTGTTGCGGTTTCCAATAATAAACGAGAACGTCCCCATTCCGAAGCTGCTAAGGCTTGTTCCGATTTATTTTGAGCTAAAAGAATTCGCTGTAAAATATAGCTAGCACGAACTTGATTGTTTAATAAGAGCAAGCTATATCTGATATGTGCTTGAGATGTTGATTTTATTCTAATGGTTTCAAATATTTGAATTGCTTGTTTTAATTCCTGCTCTGCTTGTTCTAATTTCCCTAATTTTTCTAAAGTAATTCCAGCTAAAACATGACCATGACCGTTACCTGAATCTCCAGCAAAAGGCAAACCATACAGAGTTTCATAAGAAAAATCGTTGTTTTGAAGAAATTCACCTCTTGCTATGGCTTTTCGAGCATATTCAAGAGCTAAATCGTAATTCCCTAAGCTATAATATGCTCTGCTTAGATAAAGTGAAGGATCTACAAATAAACTTATACCAAGCTGGATAATTGCTTTGGACTGTTCTTTATATATCTGTGTTGCGATTGCAGAAGCTTTTTTAAAATGAATTAGTGATTCTTTAGCATTATTCTGTTGTAAATAGGTTTCACCAAGAAGCAATAGTATTGGTATACGATTTTTTATAATCTCCGCATAATTATTGCTTAGTTTTACACTCTCCGCCAAATTATTGCTATTTCTTTTTTTATCCCAATCACCAATAACTGCTCCCTGGTTTTTTTCTTTATATCTAACTGCTGATAAGCGTTCGGCTTCTTTTAATTTAGTTAGAGCATCGTTATAATTCCCTTGATAAAGATAAAACATTCCAAAAGCTTTTAGGGCTAAAATTTCTTCTTTTTGTCCTCCATTAGCTTTGGCTTTAGATAATGCTTGTTCAAAATATTTCGGTTGTTGATAATAAAAACCTTTACCAGTTAACTCATCTACTTCATTTTCAAGTTTAAATTCTGGGTTTTCTGCTTGAGAATTTTCAGAATCTAATTTATTTAATTCTTCTGCTAGTAATTTCAGCTTTATATCCTGTAAACCTCTGGATATATAAATATAACCAATTCTCTCTAACATTTTTTTATAAGTTTCCTTATCCCCAATTTCCTGATAAATCCTCATCGCTTGTTCGAGAGTTTGTGTACCCAGCACGTATTGTCCAGCTTCTAATTGCTGTTCTCCCTGCTTTCGCAATCTATCTGCTTCAGCTTTGCGATTATTTTGTGTTTGAGCTATTGCTGGTAGTTGAAAGTATAACGAAGTAATATTTGAGCCAAAAATTACACTCAGGAAAGCAATAAGTATCAAAATATTTTTGGTTCTTGTGTGTTTCTTTTTCATTGTTTTATGTCAATTATTTAGAAATATAATTACATCAATCAATTAAAGGTTCGGAAATCAAATCTTCTAACTCGACATCAGAATCTGACAATAAATCTGACCAATATTTTTTTAAATCTTTATCTATTGGCTGACAGCGACGGGACTCTATTAATGTTGTAATAGCTTCATACCATAAACCTTCATTTGCATATAAATGAATCTTTTCCTTGATACTTGTAGCTGATGTTAATTTAGTTTGTAAAACTTCGTTCATTGCGACTCGTTTTACTATTCCCTGCACTCCTGTTTTTGAAGGTTGATTTTTCGGGTTGCAACTAAAATAGACTTTATAGTGATAAGTTTCATTTATTTCTAAACCAGGTGAAGTTTCAGGTATTGGAAAACCCATAATACCTCCACCATTCCTAACTTGATAATTTACCCGAATAGACTTAGTTTTGTTTCTGAGTATCAAGGTTAAACGACCTTGTTCGTGAGGAATATAAAACCAAAATTTTGGACGTTCTGAAAGAGTATTTCCCCAATTTGTTTTCGGAATTAAAGCGGTAATTCTTTTTGCTTCTATCGGACAATCATCACGACTTCCGCTATTTGTTGATGAACGACTTCCCTTTGGTGCGCCGTTATTTGGGGGGTTAAACCGCAGAAGTTTATTAATGGGAATATTTTGATTAGCTATCGAGCTATTAAAATAGCTATCACCTAAAAGCAAAATAATACTTAAAACAGCAGCAGAACTTGTTTTCTTCATTACTTATGTCGTTTTATTTAATTTCTACCGATGCGTTTAATTGGTTGTGATAATTCTGTATATCCTCGAAGCACCGAGACGCTAAAACCTTACGTTTCTACAAGTTTGATTAAAACTATTCAATAGTTATATTTATAATACAAGGTACAAAATTATATAAGTAGTAAAAATGACATTGTTGTGAGTTATATTTATTTGATATCTGGATAATAAATACTTCGACAAACTTAATTAGTTATTACATATATTTCTATAAAATCTTATGTATTATTTCTGTATTAAAATCAAACTTTGATTAAAGTATTTCCACTTATTAGCTATCAAATATCCGGTAATACTACTCATAGATAAAGAAATTGCTGCGGGTATTAATGGTATCCATCCTCCTTGAAGGAAGAAGATGAAGCAAACTAAATATAAAATGGAGACACCCGTCCCGATATATATAAATAATAAGAAAGAATTACGATTGCTTAAGGACGCTATTACAATCCCACTTCCTGCTAATGACCAAATTACAACCCAAAGTATTTCTCCTGTTTGACTCCAAGTCCACAATAAAGGTCGTTTATCTAAAACAGCGCTGATAATTTGACTGGTCATTTGTGCTTGAATATCAACTCCAGACATTTGAGATAATGCTCCGTCACTGTAAGGTGTGGAAAAATAATCTGTAGGATTAGATATGGGAGCAACCACACCAATAATGACGATACGTTGTTTAATTAATTCGGGATTAAATTTATTTTCGAGGACATCTATAAGAGAAATTTTTGTAGCAATATTTTTGGAACTACGATAATTAAGTAAAATCTGAAAACCGCGATTATCTAGTTGATGATATCCACCAGTATTTTCTTGTAAACGTTTAAATATCGTCTCACCAATTTTGACACGATTCCTATTTATTGTTTGAGCTTTTATTCCTTTTGATGTTAAATATTTTGATGCTAATTGAAAGCTAAATGAAAAGCGAGTGGGACAGGGATTATTCAATTCGGGATTTATAAATAAGAGATTACGACGCAAAATATTATCGAATTCATCTAACTCTAAATTGCTGAATCCCAAGCGTTTTTCTGGAATTCCCGGTAATGGTGAAATACCTGGCTGATTTGGGTCATCGTCAGTCAATTTAGCGCTACATAAAGCAACTAATCGGTCATTATTTTGTAACAGTTTAAGTAATTTTTGATGACCTGGTTCTACAGGGCGATCGCGAAATATAAACAAACCGATTATACTGGGTTGATGCTGTTGTATTTTTTCGATAGTTTGAGCGAGTTTACCATCAGGAATAGGATAACCCAAGCGATTGATATCTGTTTCTGTTGCTTCAACAATTAATAAACGAGAATCTACCCCTTGATTGGGACGTATTTTCATCAAAGTATCAAAAGCTTTAAATTCTAAAGTTTGTAGCAATCCCAGCGAACGTATTCCTATAACTATCATTGCTACTAATAACCCAGATAAAATGACTCCTGTCTTAAGTAATATTTGACGTGAAGAAGATGTATCGGGAGGGTTGCGTAATTCTTCCCAAGTAGGTGGTTTAACAGACCAATGCTGACAAACTACAGGTAGCCAACTTGCACAATAATATTTATCTTCTATATCCTTTAGTTTACTTCTAGCTTCGCGTATGGCTACACAAAAAGATTTACCACTAGAAAAACTATTAATAAACTCTGCTAAAAATTCTTGAGCTACTTGATTTTGAACTTGTTCCCGCATTACGATTATTTGAGGAATTCCTAACTCTTCCAACTGAGGAACTAATCCCAAACCTTGACAAGAATTAAAAATAGCTAGCTGTAAACCATTCTCTATTGCTGCTTGTAATGCTGAATTTAACTCGGATATTTCTAGTTTTGTATTTTCGTTAATACTTATCCATCCTTTTTCAGCATTAGATTTACTATGTCCCGCATAAAATAGAATATCCCATCCTTGTTTATCTCTGAGTTTATCGCAAATTTCTTTACGAGAAGGTTGAGAGATAATTTCTAATTCTACTTCGGAATTATTTCTCAGTGTATTCAAATCTGCTTCTGAATTAATATTCGTAGAATCACCAATAATTGCTAAAATTCTGACTATTCCAGCAGCGGTAAAAGACCTTTGTCTTAAAGAAAACTTCTTAGCACTTAAAGCAACTTCTGCTTTTTTATATTGATTAAAAAAGTCCCATTCATGCCAAGGCAATTTCCTTAATATTTCGTCATCAGTTTGAATTACTAAGACAACTTCATCCTGAGTATTAAGATGAGTTCGTAGAACTCTATCTATTGGTTGAAACTCTAACGAATTAAACCATTGATTGATGATTTCAATTAAATAGTTAGTTAATTCTACAGCACTTTCTTGATTTCCTCGTTCTATATTATCTTCGGTAAATTCCAAAATTCTAGATTGGAATTTAATATTATGGTTATCAAAACTTCCTCCATAAGCAATCAAATCATTATATAAACATTGCCAGTTGCGATAGTTTTTAGCGATTTCACTATTAGGAGGTAAACTACCATTATCTATTTCTTCGAGTAATTTATCTCCTTCATATAATTTGACTAAAATATGAGAAAAACCGCTTTCTAAACTTCCTCGTTCCAATCGAAAAGAAATGACCTTCCTCACAATTTATAAATCCTTTCAACTAAACCATAAATTCTTCAGTTAAACTAGCATCCTTTAAAGTAATTCTCAACTTGAACTTATCTCCCGATTCACCAGTAAACTCTGGTAATTGAACAAAATAATCTCTCTTATCAGCTTTAACTTCTTTAAGAACTTTGTCTAACTCAGAAAGTATTTCTAACTTTATACCTAATGGTAAATGGTTTTCTCCTGAAATCGGACATAAACGAGCGCGAATCTTTAATTTATCTTGAGATTTTGGTGTAACTGTCATTAGCAACATGACTGGATGACTAGCTAAATTCATTTTTAAATCAATTAACTTAGCTTTATTAATAGTTTCAGAACTATTCCTAGTCATATAACTAATATTTTGTGGCTGTCTCTTCAATAATTCTTCCGCATTTTGCCATTCTTTTTCTATATATTCTTTAGTTTCTTCTAGCCACTTCCCAAGTTTTACTATTCCTTCTTGAATTGATTTACCAACATTTTGTTTAACAATTACTAACTGTTCTTTTTGACTTAAATACTCTGGAAAATCTTCCAAAGAACGTAATTTACTTAAACTGATAACTCCTTCTGTTTCTTCCACAGAGGATGTAAAACCAAGAATTTCCGCTTCTCGAAGCGATTCATCTATATGAACAAACATATAACCAATACGATTCGACCAAGCATCTTCTGGAATCGGAATATTTTCGTCAGAAAAAACCGCACGACATTCTAGCTTACCGTGATTTTTTACTTCTAAATCTGCTACATCAGCAAAAGTAGTCATTACAGGATTATTAAAATCGCTATTGTCCCAATTAGTTTCATATCCTAGAACTTCCAAGTAATCCTTAACGGCACATACAGCCAAAATATTATAATAAAATTGTTTTGCTTTTACAGGGGTTAATTTTTGTTCGCTTAACTGCTTAGCCAATTCTCGATGAGTCAATTTTAGATTAACAGTAAAAGTTAAATTGTCGCTTATTTCCCAAGTATTCATTGCTTTTAATCTCTAATTGCTTATTGTAAATAATCTACTAAATCAGTTTTTACTTTATTAAACTCTCTTTCATAAAAACTTTTGAGCGTAGTGTATGGTATATCCCATTTTCTTGATAAATTTTTAAATGTTTCTCCTTCCCAGTTGATAGCAATTAATACATCTTTAAATGTGATGTCAGTTCGGTTTTTTCTAATAGGTTTACCTAGCTTATTGTTTGGGTCGTCTTGGATAATACTTTTAATTTCTTCAGATTTTTGATGACAAGCGAATTCTTTCGCTGATATTTCGGCTTTTTTATCTAGATGCTTTTCCATTAATTCCGAATTTTGATATTCGGGAGAAATTACTATTTTCTCATGTTCAAGTTTATGTATTTGACTTTTTTTACTTCCGATAATTCTTCCAGCAACATCTGGAAACTTTATCGGAATCCAGTAATTTATTAAAGACATAAAATCTCCTTTGGTTTCATCATATTTATCAATATTATCTATAACGTAGCGAATAGATTCTCCTTTAGCTTCTTGGAAAGCATCTTCGTAATCTTGGGTCGATAAATCTAATTTTGCTCCAAGACCTTGTTTTTTATATGTATTTTTTATCTCCATAGCTTTAATTAAGCATTGCACTGCTTGTCTCCTTTGAAGACTACTGAATTGAGTTTTTTTAGTCTTTATTGCTAAAGTATTAATAAATTTATCTGTAATTAACTCTTTCTGATATTTTTTTTGAATAATTAAAGCTTCCTGTATCAATAATTCCGCTAATTGTTTCAATGAATGGTTCTTGTTTATAATCAATTTAAATTTACTTTCAATTTCTTGTTGTAAGTTTTCTTGAATTTGCAAGACATCTTCAGGAAAAAGATTGATAATATATTGCGAACGCCACCAATAAGATGAAGATAATTTTGCGACAATTAGGGTTTTTATCCGCTTTTCTTCATCACTTTCAAGTGAATATTTTCGATACTCCCCAAGTAAACTAGTTAACTCTTCTGCTTTCATATTTTATTTTCCTCTTTGCTCTAGGATGCTCTATACCTGTGTGAACAGTTCGTATCCAGAAACACAATCATCTCACTCATTATTTTGACTAGCACTGTATGTCAGTCCTAAACATCTGCACCTGTTTACTTTTCTCTGGGATAGTCAAGATATTACGCAAAAACACTAAGAGTTCGACAAAAAATTTCCCACAGTAGGAGTTGAAGAGTAATATGACCTAATAGATTCAAATAAATAAGCTGCTATCAAATGATTTAGTATATTTTTATTAGCGAATTTTTCTTCATTGTAATAGTGGTGCGGCTGTCTTAGAAGTTTTACTCAGGTACTCTACCGTACTCAGGGTTGGTTTGTTATTTTCTTTTTTATTGTTAATCTTTGAGGGATTAGATTCTTGATCAATATCTTCCTCTTCCGTAAGATAAAAAGGTTTTGTGCTTGAGTACGTTGAGTTGCTTGAGTTTGAATTCTGCAATGTAGACTCAGACTTAGTTTCATCATACTCAGTCACGCTTATGTTTTGTTCTATGTTCCTTGAGTACTCAGGTTCTGCTTGAGTACCTTCCTCAAATAACGGGACTTAGACATTTTTTGTGGTCAAAAAAAGCCTCAAAGTGATATATACCAGTCTTTTTACGTCGATTTGGTGACTTTCTTGATATAGCTGGATTTGAGCGATTTTCCGAGTGTTGAAGTATATTCCTTGCCCTAACTGGATTGTAGGCTTTTTTTTTCGTTGTTTTTTGTCTACTAAGTCCCGATAAGTTGAGATTACCTCCAGATAATCGACAATTTAATTCTTAGATCCAACGCCGGTTTAATGCCTCGGTCATCGTCCGAGGCGTTTATTTTTGTAAATTATTTCGTAGGTTTTTAATGTTCCTCGTTTAACGCAATGCTTGACTGTCAACCCTTGGAACAGCGATCGCTACTCGTGCGGTTAATGCTGTCAAAGCGCTGGTATTAAGGTTGACGTTCGTTGTTTTCGGCGTAGAAGAAGAATGCAATATTTTATAGAAACCTTGCTAACACTTGTTTTGAGGTTGGCGGTCGTGGTATTAATGTTTTCTAACACAGAAAAATCCCGCCACTCACGCGCTGAGCAACGGGTTAAAATTTTTACAAATTGCCTATGATTCTAGCAAAAATTTAAACAATTGAATAGCCAGCTAATCAGAAGTATTGCGATCTTGCCTTCAAGCAGCAATTTCTTCTTCAGATAAATCTAGGATTTCTTCGACCAAATCAAAGCGATCAAATATCTGCTCGAACAATATAGACAGATTAACACCACGATCCTTTGCAACGTCTTTGATCATGTCCTTGTGAGAGGGTCTGACTCTGAGGCTTAATTGCACGTCACGTCCAGTGTAGGGTCTGCCGCCCAGGTTTGTTTCGTCTGCCATTTTTCTTTTCCTTTTGTTGTAATTTTTATGAGGTTGTCACTAGCAACAACCTCTGCTATTATAAGTAAAGAAAGTAACGAACTGGCAGCAACTGCCAAGTAAAACCAATTATAGTGGAGGAATTATGCACTTGCAAATCATCTGAGACAGCTAAAACTACCCACTATTTATTTAGCAGGTAGTTCTCAATCGAAAATCAAGCATGACGATCACGAGTAAATTGCTCTTCTAAAAACAATATCCGGCAAGATTGAAATTTTTAGAAAGCATGAACACAAAACTCAGAGAGTCTAACTGATCTTCTTCACAATTTGAGCAAAAACCAACATAAATAGGGATTCAGTAACGAAACAACCTCAAAGCAGAGGAGAGAATCGAGAGAATCGACTTAATCTATTGACTTTGTGCTTCTTTTAGTATACAGCACGGCGGAACCCCGTCAGGAAAGACTGGAGAGAGCCATAAACTGCATGGTCTAATGTTAGCGCCGATCTCCCAAAAAGTCAACCGCTGAACCGATTTCTCTCCTTGATTACACCACAAAAACAATCACAGGAGTAGACAAGATGGCGACAGGATTTGCAACAAAGACAGTTAAAACAAAAGAAATATTCAAAACGGCAGAAGAAAGAGAGGCTTATAAGTATTGGACTGGGATGTACGGCGGGGACTTTAAAAAATATTGGGACGAGTGGATTGAATCAGCGATCGCGCCGGAGATGATTATCGCGAATTTGATTCCGGTGGGACGAAACGAAGCTCATGGGCTTTATGAGATATTCACCCCAGATCCATATAAAGTCACCAAGCGAGTGCAGCCAGACGCACAGTGGAGAGCTTTGGACAAGCGTTTTGGTAAAAACTGGAATGACGGCGGCTGGTTTTGCCAATCAGTAGACCCCAGAGGGGGTTTGGCAGCACTCAAAGACAAAGACACTGGAGAAGTACTAGGTGAGGGCTGGGGTTGCTTCAAGCCCGAAACGCCTAGAATGCGGCAGAAAGAAAATGGAAAGCTTCATACAATAAAATATGAACACCCGATTGGAGTAGAACTGAGATTGATTTATCTTCAGGTTCCGGTTTCGATTTGGGAAAAGATTTGCGATCGCAATGGGCTTCCCCATCCCGACTTCAGTCGAGTAAATTTCTGGCAGTGGGTAATAGATAGCAATGTCGAAGTTTGGGTAACTGAAGGAGCAAAGAAAGCAGCTTCTTTGTTGAGTGAAGGAATCGTAGCCATAGCAGGTTCCGGAATAAATGCTGGCTATAGAAAGCTAGAAGAAGGCGGTTATCGTCTACATGACGATTTTCAACCTTTGCTCGAAACCGAAAGAAAAATTGTATTCTGCTTTGATTATGAAAATCCGATAACCAAGCCTGACACTTGTAGATTTGTAAACTTAGCGATCGATAGAACAGGTGGCTTGCTCGAAGGAGAAGGAGCAGTAGTAGAAGTAGCCAAACTGCCAGGAAAAGAAAAAGGAGTTGATGATTTCATCGCGTCTCGCAATGCCGAAGACTTGCAGCAGTTGTGTGACAACAAGATTCCCTTGGGACAATATTTAGCAATTCTCGATCACGATCGCTTTTACAATTTATCCGGAGCGACTGAAATAATTGATTCAGAACGTTTGACACCTCTGGCGATGGATGGTGCCAAGATTTTGGGCATTAAGTCCGCAAAGGCGACCGGAAAGACACACCAGATGGTGCAAATGGTCAAAAAGCATCGAGCGAAAGGCGGTAAAGCGATAGTGGTGACGCACCGCATTCAACTGGCGCAGCATTTGTGCGAACGCTTCAACATCCCCCATATTTCGATTTTGAAAGATCAAAATGGGTACTTTATTGGATACGGTTGCTGTATCGATTCCTTGCATGGGAAATCTTCATTTCCTTTCACTCCAGAAACCTTTCAGGTCGAAGACAATCCCCTTCTCATTCTTGACGAATGTGAACAAGTGCTGCATCATGCAGTTTATTCCAGCACTGCAATCAAGGATAACAGAGGTGAAATCCTTTTCAACCTGGGATCTTTAGTCCGCACCTGCGTAAATTCTGAGTTCGGCGGAGTTGTGTTGTCCGATGCGGATTTGACCGACGTTTCCGTCGATTATGTTAAGGACGTGAGCGGCAGAGATGACGTTGAAACAAAGATCGTCGGCAACGAACACAAACCCTGCGTCGGACGCGATGCGTATCTTTATAAGACCGAAACAGGTCTACTCCATGCTTTAGTGCAAAGCTTGGAAGAATGTCGGGAGCGCAAACAAGCAGGTGTATTTCAACGTGCGATCGCGATTTACACCCAAGCTCAGAAGAAAAAATCAAAATTGTCAGCTTCAAACTTGGCAAGATTGCTGAGAACTAAATTCAAAGACTTGAGAGTTTTGGTGATTGACGCGGTGACTTCAGCAGACCCCAAACATCCCGCTCATGGTCTAGCCGCAGATCCGGATGCTTTTTTCTCAAAATATCACCGTTCGGCGGCTTTCACTTTCTGGAGGCAGCAAATATTGCACTGGCTGGCTTTTAACAATAAGTTAGGTCTTGACTTGGGAACAAAGATAGAATCTTTAATCGAAGAACTGTTGTCCCAGAAAGCACAGCAGCTAGAGTTGTGGGCTGACAACGAGAAAAGTCACGAAAAATTTGTTCAAGACAGAACCAAAGAAATCGAAGAATATCTAGAAAAGGTAGAAGACTTGTTCTTCGTTCCCGAAGAAAAGGTCGAGGAGCCTTATGATGTTATTTTATTCACTCCGGTAATCGAAACCGGAGTCAGCATCGACACCAAAGGGTACTTTTGGAAGCAGTTTGGCGTGGTGTTAGGGGTGAATGCCCCTGCATCGGCTCGTCAGGGACTAGCACGAGTACGGGAGGGGTGCGATCGCCATGTATACTGCGTCGAGCGTGGTCTGCAATACGTCGGCAACAAATATTTAACCTGGAAAGCTGGCGTAATAAAAAGCATGGATCGTCGCATGGTGTCACTCATAACATCTAGTAGTTGGGATGGGACTGACTTGACCAAGCAAGAAATGATCGCAGGGTTCAAAGCTTCAGTAGCAAATCAAAATTTATACGGTTCGTTTGGAGCTAGAACCAACCAGGAGTCCAGTCATTATTATGACAGCTTTGTATGTGGTCTTGGCAACGAAGGTTACAACATCATTGAAGTAGAAAAAGAAGAATTATCCAAAGAACAACATAAATCTTACAAAGAAGAAATAAAAGAAAACAAAGACGAAGCTTATAACGAAGAAGTCGATCAAGTGGTAGCCCAGCCAAACTTTGAATCCCATGCTGATTACGAGAAGTCAAAAGCTCGTGAAACCAAAACCGAAGCTCAAAGGCAGCGCGAGAAAAAGCACGAAGTTCAACTAAAGTATGGTTTGAATGCGACCGTTGACATAGTAAAAGCTGACGATGACGGATTCACTCGCAAACTAAAGAATTTTTATTATCTTTCTCAAGCTGAGGAGGAGTGTTATGCTCGCGATCGCCGCCATGTAGATTATCAAATCGAAAAAAACAAAGACGGTCAATGGTTGATGAGCGACTTTTTATCGGGAACCAGTTCTTCTGTAGTCAAGTTGCTCAAGGAGCTTGACATTTTGAGTCTGGTTGCTGACTATGACAAAAAGATCGACAAGCAAAATTGCAGTGTTGGTTTTAAAAACGCGGAATTCGATTACAGACAAAAGATCGAAGCTTCCCAGAAAACGACCAACTCCAATAAGCAGCTTCTGCAAGAAATAGAGAACGAAAAGTTTGCACTTGAAGTAGAGTACCTCAACGCAACAACCGAACGCCAGCGAGAGATTGACAATGAATTCGACAAAAAAACCAGTGAAGCAGAAAGACTCGAAAGCGAAAACGATGTAGAACTCGACAGACGAAAAAGTCTGCGCGAGGAATTAGGGGTTGTAAAAAAACTGACAGACAAGAATATCGAGGAGTTGGTTGATTCGAGTTTCACCAACGAAGATGCTGCTTTGGTGTTGAAGCGAGAAAGAATATTAGAGCGCCGAGAAGAAATCCAAGCTTTGCTCGGAATAACCATCCCCACACAAATAGCTATCAAGGAAGACGGTGAAATCGTAGGGTATAAAGACTCTACACCAATTCAGGTAATAGCACCCTTGCTCAATCAAATTGGTTTCAAGCCCTCCTGTGTGGCTCGCAAGGGCAAGCGAGGCGAAGAACGTTCCAGAAGCTATCTGTTCGTTCCTCAGCACTTAAAACACCCCGCAATCAGCCAAGTGTTTGAAGGCTGGCAAAGGAAAGAAGAAGAACGTCGCGCTGGAATAATTGCCGATATGATTGGATGATTCTTCCGTGTCCACGAATTCACTATATTCTTTAGAAAATTAAACAAACTCGAAACTGTATTGGTGGTTCAAGATGTGTGTCTTGGATCTGTTTTAGTTTGTCAAAATTTAACGAAAGTACGTTTATTTTTCGTGTCCACGAATTCACTATATTTAGTTTTACGATCAATCTTCAAGCAACCGAAATGGGCTTTCTATCTTCCATCCAGATATCTACACGCTCTTTGTGCAAAGATAGGGTTTGCTTTGTCGGTGGCAAGTTGATCGTACTGAAAAGATGAAAAACAAGCACCTTGGATCGAAACATCCAAGGTGGTAGAGTTAACTAATCAACAAGACAATCATCTTTTTGCGACTTCGCGGAGAGCAGTTTTTAAGCTCTCCATTCACCAATTCCATCCCAACAATATTCGAGTTCACGCCGATCACCTGCCTCTGGAATCCGAAGGGCGACCCGCTCCATTAGTGCCGTACCTCCGCTTTCATGTAATCTTCGTCCGATTTCGCGAACCCGGTCTTCATTGTGTTCGAGGAATGGCGAGCGATCACATTCATTCCTCTTGTCCTGCTCGCACATCGCTTGCAACTCCTCTAGCAACTTCTCGTCCTGCGGTGGAAGACTCCACCATTGCGACTGCTGCATCAAAGATTTACTCGGACTAACGGGAACCACACAATCGGGCTTAGCAAAGATACTGTAAGGAAAAGTTTGACTCATGTTTTACTCCTAAGAGACAATAATTAAATTATCCCTTTACCACAAAACTTACGCTATAACCAGAGAAGTATTACTGGATCTGATATGAACGCGATCGCTTTCGTTCCCAGCACTGGTTCAGCGGGCTAATCGCCCGGTAGTACAAGCGTAATAGTTTTGTATCTAGTGCGCGAGTAGAAAGGACTTAGTGTTCTACCGCAGGGCTAACGAGGGGTTGTAAGAGCGATCAGGGATAAAGCATTGCCTGACGGGCTAAAAATACACTTTTCGACCAGATCAAAGACTCTCTCTTGTGAAAAATTCTGAAAAGTTCTAAAAGTTTATAGAAGACGGTAATAATATTTACAACAGTCAGCGATCGCAAGGAAGTATAGAGAAATGCCAAAAATTCCTCAAGAAATACTGGAAGGAATGAGCCATGCGGAATTCTATCGAATGGTTTGCAAGAAGGCGCTTGAGAAGCAGATTAAAAGTTACTGCCAGAAATACAGCTTGACCGAAGAGGAATTCTATGTGATTGCTGCTAGGAACCTAATGAAGCTGCACCCGAAAGATGGTCGTCCCAAGAACGGACGACCTCGCGAAGGCAGCAACTTCTCCGTTAGACTGCAAAACGTGGAGATCGAGATGCAGCGGCGATGTGGGTGATATGGTACCGCATTACTATTTGTCAATACAAAACAAAACCGCCACACTCGGAGGTGTGACGGTGAGGTTAAAGTAAAGCCGATCACCTAAGAAACCAATCTGGCTTGCCAACATATCCGTATTGAGTCGTAGTTTCTTCATTTCGACTCCTCACAACAGCGAATTCTTCCCCCATTTCCTTTTTGATGTGCGATCGCTTCCAATACTTCGAGTGGTTTACCTGTCACCTCGGCTATTTCTTCCAGGTTCACATCTTCTTTATGTCCTGAAAGATAATCAATAAATTGAATCAGCAAATCATTATCACTTGCTTCCGTTAGTTCTCCTGTTCGCACCATCTCTTCAAGTCTTAGCTCTATCAGATGGCTCGCGCTTGCAGCTGTAAGTTTTCCAATCTTGCTACTGTATTGCTCCAATAAGTCAAGGTAGCGATCAGCTAGTCCAATATTTATTCGTTTGGTCTTATGAGTCTTTGGCATTTTTCTCCGTTTGTTTCATTGTACCATTTTCAATCCTTTCTCTATCTTAATAGCCCTTTATTCTCTGGGAAAAATCAATAAAAACAATCAAAAAGGGTTGAAAAAAGATAGAAAAAGGATTATATTAAAAGAGTAGTGGACAGGGGGAGACGAAGGAAGTCCAAACCGCGCTGCATAACGAACTCAATTATTCACCGAACGAACAATGTCAACCTTAGCAACAGAAACGTCAGAACATATTTATTTGGACTTGTGTCACGAAGGACTAAACGCGATCGCAACTGATATCAAAAGAATTCGATTCTATATCCGCAGAATAGAAGCAGCATTAAACAAGAAAATCGACAAAAGAGGAACCTTGACCCGCTTATTCAAAATCGTTGAAGATTTCTTCGCAAAGATTGCTCAACAATTCACAAACGTAGAACCAAAAACAGTAGAAGAAGACACCGAAGTAGAGACAATCGAAGGCACTGTACACTCATTTCCAGGTCAATTAAGTCGAGACGAAAGGTATCTCGAAGCAGTAGTTCAATTAGAGGTCGATGGATTAATTCATCCATACAACTCATTCAAGCAAAACCAGCGTACACTGCAATTTCAGCTTCAGAAGGGAGACAAAATAAAATTACTTGCCCGACGAGGAACGCGACATCTGACACACCCTAAAATACTTTCGGTTGACAGAGCCTCATTTATTCCCAGACCTAGAAATGTAATTGAGTTAATCCGCTTCAGAGGTGTTGCAGCATGAGCCAGAAAAGAATTGTTCTTAACCCGAAATATGCCGACAAAGCCCAGGAAATTCTCGACGCTACCGGACTAGACAGTTGTTCTCAAATGGTTTCTGTACTTATAGCTTGTTTCGGCGACGAGCTAATCAAAAGGATGAAGGGACAAACAAAATGAACCGATATCTATTATACGAACTCGAAAAAATTGCCAACCAGTTAAACGACCTACACGAAGAACCCGAATATAGCGAATTGATCAAGCAAACTCAACAACAGTGCGACGTATCCCTAAGCGACACAGAGCAGGGAATATTAAGCGCGATCACCATTCTCAAACAACACCTAGAAAATAAATAAGGATTGCCGACCGTGCAAAAATGGCAACCCTCAATTATTCACAGTTTCAACAATATCGTGCCGACCAAGAAAAAGAACACTTATTGGTTAATGTCGGAGGCGAACAAAAGGTTAAACGAAATCGCCAAATCCAAGTCACGAGCGAAAAAGTTTTGCAAAATCAATAACTTCCCAGCAATAGAAAGTTACTGTATCCGCGTTGGCTGGGTAAGGCGAGAATACGATCCAACTCGATATTCCATGTCTTATTCGTTCATATCGCCAGACTTCATTCCGACTCAAGCCCACGTAAATCAAATTGTCAACCAACTTCAAAATCCATGTTCACTAATTTAGAGACCACAAACAACGCTTCCCAACACAGCGAAGACTTGCTCAGAGCCTATCACCGCCATGCTTCCGATGTCCTCGATCAACTCGAAGCAATCAAAGAATTAGACGCTGACGGAGATTTCGATATCGACAGACTACTTTGTGTGTCAAAAGATAGTTTGACGTATCTGATAAGCGCTATAGAACCGGGAAACAATCTCGCGATCGCCCTCGTAAACGACGCAGACACAATCGATTGCAGAATCGACCGGACAGAATTTCTACTCAATGCAGCATCTGCGGTTGTTAATCAGTTGAGCGATCAACTTAAGGATAAAAATTCTAACTAGGTATATTGTGACCTGCCGTGATAGGTAACAGTACTCCTCGTGAGCATCACTCCGTAATCACAAGTATAAAAATTCAAGTCACTACCAAGTCACACTCGCATCACAAGTCACTCACAAATCACATTCACGTCACCGTTAGCAGCAGCAAAATATCTCAAAACATGGCTTTTTCAAGCTTTTTGACCAACAGAAAGACAATTACACAGCTAGCAAAGGAGTTAGGAGTTAGCCGAGAACACGTACAAAGGTATTACCTTGCGATCGCCGTCCAGACATCGGACTTCTCAAAAGACTATCCTCAGCTTGGAGTCACTACCTTCACACGAGTAGGTTTATCGGAGTATCAGCAATGGGTGTTACATCGAATCCGGGCTTTAGTAGCAGCAGGATGGACAAAAACACATTTTTTTGAGGACGACGATGACATCACTTTAATCCGAGACGAGGTAGACGATTACCTCTCGAAGCGAAAGTACGAAGAAGAAAAACAAAGTCAACCCCTACAGCAAATAGTCAAATTAATCGAATCATGAATATCAAACAAATCTCGGAACAGTTGAATCAGCCATTTGAAAAGGTAAAAGCAACAGTCAAGGAACTTTTCAGTCCAGTCCCCCCAACCTTCACGGCAGAGCAAATATCTCAAATAGAGCAGCACTTGTCAAAAGTCAACTCGCTTCCGACCGCACAAAACAATAACAGTCAACCCGATGCAACCGAACAACTGTTCACAAAGGAATCTGCCCAAGACCGTATCCGTCGCTTGCACCAAGCTGGCTCAATGGTTGGGAGTTCTGAGGCAAAAGCTTTTAATGCGGCTCGCAATGCTGCCTTCTTGAAAGGCGTGCAAGCTGACGACAATCAAATTTTCTATGATTTCATCAACGGTGCAATACAGCATTCCCTCCAGACCAGCCACTACGCAAGAAACATCGACCGTATTAACGGCACGCCAGAACTAAAACAGGTAGAAATTAGCGAATATAACCAACCGAGTGACAATTTTGACTATCTGAAGCCTTCTGAAGACGATCAGCTTGCCAAAGGATGGCAGAAACTGCTGAATCCTGGGCAATAAAAGAAATTGAAGCCAGATTATCTCACAATCTGGCTCCGATTAAGCAAAAATGCAACTATCTATATATCTTATGAAATTCTCCTTAGTTGACGTAAACCGTTTAGATTCCGAGTGCTTGGAAGAGTCCGACTTTGAAATTGAACGAGAACGAATAGCCAATCGTGTTAATGCAATAAAGCAAGCTGGCGGGCTTGTCGCGCCTATCATCTGCTTTCCAAACGGTATCGACGAGAACGGCGAGCAAAGCTTTGAAGCTTTTGAAGAAGAAGCAAATCTCCTTAATACTCTTGCAATGATTGCTTTATATCGAGAAGACCCGCGTTTATGGGAAATGTCAAACGCTTGGATTGTCGAGAATATTGATCAAGCCGAAATATTAGCCGAACAGTATTTGCTGATAGGGGGAGTCGAGTAATGCGCTCACTACAGATTCTTAGCTATGGAGCATCGGGAGTTGGAGCGGTTTTAATCGCATTGCCCGTCATTCCAGGAGCGATCACTAACGTTTCCAACACTATCAAGTTGCAACAATATGAAATCGAACAGGAACTAGCAAAAGAAAACCTTTCAAGGCAAGAAGAATTAAAGCGGTTTGGGTACGAACAACGTCAGAAAACACTCGACAAGGCATCAAAGATTGGTGAACACATCGAATACTCTCAGGTAACAGTAGAAAATTACGAATTTTCTGTAAACAGTCCTCCCAAACTCGATACTAGTGCTTTTAAAGCCAATGAGAGTATCCAAGTTTTTGACAAAAACGGCGCTTGTATCGGTCGGATAAGGAATCAAAGGTTTGAATTCAAAACCTTTTATCTCAACACTTGCTTAACAATTAACCCAGTAGGAGACGGTAAAGATGGCAGTAAATAGAAGTACTGGTGGAGCGCGATCGCAATCATATTCCACTAAAAAGAAAGGCGGATTCGGAAGCTTTCTGGCGAGAATAATTTTATTTATCCCCAGGATAACGACAGACGCTTTAGTATGGCTGGTTCAAGGAGGAGGACGAGAATTGCTCTTATGGTGCGTGACCATCTGGGGGATATTGGTAGGCGCGGATTCTCTCTGGGTCGCGAACTATGGAACACCAGCGCTCATCGGATTCGGGATGCCAGAAGGTACACCAGCGCTAGGAGCTTTCGACGCATTATCAATTTTGTTAACTTCTCGCTGGTCGCAACTTGCAACAGTGTTGCTTGGAAGTTTGATTTTACAGGTAATAGAAGGCTTGACACTTCACAGTATCTCTCCGGATCAAGCCAAACAGAATCTAGACCGATACTCAAAATATGAGGTGGGCGAAGCTCCCAAAGGGAAGATAGCACGAGCGAATATCGCTCACACAGAATATAAGTTTGCAGGAGTTAAAGGTTATTTACTCGTAGCTCTCGCAGGTGGAATTTGCTGGGTTATTGACATCTCGAATACTTTTGCGACTCACAATCCGATGGTGTATTGGGGAGATCCGGGACGAGTGTTATGGGTTACAGGTTTGAATATTTTCCGGGTAATTCTTCCAGAGTGTGCGATCGCAATATTGCTCAAGGCAATGAATAAAGATTAATCATTTAATTCCCCAGAAACAGCGTATATCGGGTTCGCAACCGACTGGGGACTTGTTTATAGAGTAAAGTTATGCCCATCAAAAAGAATAAACAAAAAGTCAACCCGTCCCCAGTCGAGTCAGCACCAACAGTAATTCAACCAACAGAAACTGAGTTGGTTATCGATGAAGCTTCAATCAAAGCTCAACAGTCCTTAGATAAATTAAAACGTCAAAAAAATGGTTATCCAGACACCGAGATATTAGAAGCTGGAGCCATTGAACAATGGTTGGAAGACAGGAAGATTCAACTGTTGGAGGAAGCCAATTCAACGCGCACTCATTCCGGTATAGCCGGGTGGGGCGGATTAGCGGTGTCTTTCGCTGGCTTTGTTTTAACTGGATCTGCGATGGCAGGCATTGCTCCGTTCATTATTGGTGCTGGAGTCGTAGGATATGCCGCTTCATTGCTGGACACCAAGTCAGCTATCAATAAAATATTCCCGATTCCATTACTGAACTTATCTCCAAGTACCTTGGTGCAGCAGCTTTCACCTGACTTGCGGGGTGTGGGTGATCGCCCCGAAGAGTATGAAAGACTGGATTACCTTCCGGTAGAAAAAGCTCGCGAATTAGCAATGCTTACGGACTTCCAGGGGATGGTCATCCAATTGCTAGAACGTGTCGAAACTGGCAAGAGGTTCGCTATTTACCAAGTGCTTCGCCAAGCTGCTGAGAAATATTCGTTTAAAGATTCAGCAAAACAAATTGCAGCAGCGGTTAATAAAAATATTGACGCGATTGCAGTTGACCCAACTTTGGATCAAGAAGTAGTAACAAGCATCCAACAGCGCATTAATCCTCCCGAACCAGTGGAAGTAGAAGTTGTTTCGGAACCTGTTGACAATTTAAACTTCTCGTTACCATTGGACGAAGTTCGCCTAGAAGAACTGGAAGCAGCGAATCAGCACAAACCAGAAGACTTGATAAATGAATTTGCCTCTGAACCACGGAATACGTTGGTTATTGGGGCAGGTGGAACTGGTAAAGGAATATTAATTAGTAATCTTTTAAGAGCTTTTAAATCAGCTAATCCGGATTATTTTGTAATCGTATTTGACCCAAAAGGAGACAGCAAAGAAAAAGGATACTTTGAAGGGTGTGTGGATAAACTATGCGTCTGCGAATCGTTGGGTAAAACTCCACAGTACAAGCATAGAAAGTATGAGGAAATGTGGAATATATTTTACGAAGAATTACAGCAGAGAGGCTCAAAAATTCTCCTCGTAATTGATGAAGCGACTACTATGGGTATCACTTATCAGTTGGTAAATAAAACAAATGATTTGAAATCAAAAATAGCTGATTTGCCCAATCTTGGCGGCTCAAGTGCTGTATATAACTGGATTATTGCTCAAAATAGTCATGTTTCTGACTTAGGAGTTAATAAAGGAATTCAAAATAACTACACCCGTCTTGGCTTAATTTCTCTCAAGAAAGGTGAAGGTCAAAGCTCATTTGCAACAATGCGTCAAACTAAGTTTATAACTAATAGCAAGTATACTTGGGATGATGTTCGTGTTACTGCCGAAAAGTCCCCTCGTAAGCGGGCATTTTACTTTAGTAAGTTTGAGTGCTGGCTGTCAATGCCAGAAATGAAAAACTATTCTGGATTTGATCGCGATGCTGGGAAGATGCTTCCTCAAAGTGCGCCGACCAAACTGCAATCGGAGACTCCAACACAACTGCAAGGAGAAAAAGATGAAATCGAATTGGTATTTGACGCATTAATAGCTGCACCAACGAACGATATTCGTGAAGCAATTCGATCTGCTAATCCTGAAGTGGAAGAAAGCGTAATTGATGATGTAATTCTCAAAATTCGGATGCAGGCGATCGCACGCAACAACCGACCCCTACTTGATAAGTTCTTCCCCGCTTAATCTCATCTCTGCAAAATAGAATAAAAATGAAAATCCCTTCCTCACTCGCTGAAGAAGGGATTGCTTATATCGGATCAACTTGTTGCATCTAACTTACCTTACTACAAATTTTCTTCCTTCTTTGCTGTTGTTTTCTTAATTCTTGATTTTTAACTTGTAATTCTTCTCGACGTTCTTCTAAAATCTTGTCAAGCAGTTCCTGTTGATACTTTAATAGTTCTTCTGAAGCGTTATTTTGTTGCTCCGCTTCCGGCTCATGCCAATAAGGGCGAAAACATTTTACTTGCAATTTGCTTCTCCACAACGGTACGATTGGATTAATATATTTTATCGGATTATGGAAGAGCAGAAAACTGGGGTAAATGAAGGACGGAGAGAATTCGTAATCCAGACGATGGCACTAAAGAACAAAGTTTTGGAACTGCATCAACAGCACAAAGAACTACTTGACGCAGCAGCTGCGGAGTTGCTCGTAAATACGGACGGCGGAACCGCAACGCCATCGGTTCTACTGGTTCGGTTGGTTGATAGACTGGAGCGAAATGCGATCGCTCTCTTAGCTCCCAAAGAATAATCTTTTTGTTAATTAGAAGCTTTGCAAGTTGGAAATATACTTACCGCTACCAGCGTTTCTCAATTAAAAATATTACCTGTCCGCCACTGGCGTTTCTCAAGCTAGCGTAACCAAGCTTCGATTTGGTTAACCTACTCTTAACTTTTAAGCACCATATTTCTTTGGAGTGTCAAGGAAACCAGCCGAACTGTTTCGCGCACACAAGGCAGTTGTCGATTGGGTTGCGTTTGTGTGGAATGGAGGGGCGATCGCACAACATTATCATTCTCTCTACAGCACCTCCTAACAAAATCCTATGCAACTATTTCTTAATAGCTTCATTGCGCCTCAAAATTCATTTTACGATTTTCAGAATGAAAAATTTTAGAAAAAATTCTTTCAAAACGGGGGTAAAAACAGCTACTTTTTTCAAAAAAAATCATTTTCAAAAAAATCAAAAAATTTTTAGTTTGCCAAACCCTGTCAGGGAAGGCGATTTCACGATTAAAGCTATTAATTTGCGTTTTTGAGCAAGCTATTAATTGATAATTTTATTGCAAAACTACCAAAAAAAATCAAAAAAACGGGGTGATTATTTTTTTTGCAAAACTCGGTATGCCTTACCATGAGTGCAATACAGCCGAAAAACAGTGACGGTAAACAAGAATTCGACACAAACTAAAAAAAATCATTTTTAAATTTTTTAAAAATAGCATTCGTAGAAATATGCCCTATTTTTGTACTGAAATTATCTATTTTGATACTGTTTCCCTTGAATAAAATATTTTCAAAAGTCAGAATAAAAATTTATATAAGATTTTGCAGAAAAAGTCTGTGCAAAACTGAAGGTCATAGGTTCTTTTTAGTAAATACCCTAATTTTTTGTATTTAAAATAGCTTATCTGAGGTTATGTTTTGTTAGTTATTGTTAGCTGTAATCCCTATAAAATACTTCGGTTGGTGTTAGGCAATGTCGCTGGGTTAAAGATTTCACCCAAGAACTTATGTGTTGAAGACGCGCTACACGAAGTGAGCGGTAGCATCGCAGTCAATTCCAGCTTGGTGAAAATACCCGCGAATTTGGTGAAAAACTGCCTGTTTTTGGGGCAAGCTATCGGGAGCGGTTGACAGTTGGTGAAAAAAGCCCTGTTTTTGGTGAAAAAATATAGCTTTTTGGTGCAAATTCTCTTGCCGTGACCAGGTTAAAATGCTGTGTTGCTTGCTGCATAGGTGTTTGAAGGTTCGCGATCGCTTTTAAAATTTTTTGTTCAACTTTGAAAATTTTTGTTCAGGTTAACCGCGCCTTAACCCTTCCGGAAGGTTCAAAAACTAAGCAGGCACAAAGACATCCGAACAGTTCTGATCTATGACGACAACAGAAACAAGCACCAGAAAGAAGTCACAGATATACTCGGCGGTTTAGTTTAATTGCATTGCCCTTCTGTTCCAGGACAAATAGAATCCACTGGTACTCAGACGAGCTTTATTCCATCTTCTGCTGCGTTGACAACAGAAACTGTTCTCTCTAAAATATTTTTCTAAAAATGTGTTTACAGGTTCTACGAATCGTTAGTTACTGTTAAAGTAAACAATTACAAAGTAAACAATTACAAAAATAATCAGATAACTATATTTCTTTTGGTCAGGAGATTGGAACTAGCATCCAGTACAGCCAGTACTAGGTGCTTGTTAAGATACAAACTCTTTACTCTCCCATAGTCAATTTGAAAGTTCAAATGCCGAGCATGACCTGCTAAGTACGATCGCCAGTTAGCAGGCAATCCCCACTTCTTAGGGTTGTCACTACATAAAGCCCAAAGGTGAGCAAAGTCGCGAGCATTACTCTTCCCTTCCAGCAAGACAAAAGTATTACTTCTTCGGATTAGCTTTCGGAGTCGTGCGATCACTTTCAGGTGCTTGTCTTTCTCCGAATCGAATGGCGGCGCGAGCAGTTTCAGTTCGAGTTGCTCATACTTCGGAGGTGGTTCGGGTTCCGGCTCGTTCCTAATTGCTCGGTCGATCACCTCTCGGATTGCAAAAACTCTTTGGGCTTGGATTGGAATATGGCGATGATTGAATTTATTGATCACGTTTAAGGACAAATTAATAGTGTTGCCTGCAAGGTTATCTCGATGCTAGCGGTAAAATCGCGCAATTGGTAAAGTTGATCCAGCAGTAAAAATATTGTAGCCGAATACACAACCTGTTTCGGCTTCTTCACAATTTTCAACGACTCCCCCTTGGGAGTCTATCTATGTATATGGTTAAAAAATCTTTGGAAGAAAAAATTAAAACTTGGGGAGAAGGGTGATCGCGCTTCGCCTTCCGGCTTGATGGTTCCATCGGTTATACATCAAACTTAGAGCTATTTTTAGATTTACTAGAAACTCGAAAGATAACAAAAGCAACATACGACCTCGATCAACAGAAATGGTGTTTCGAGGACAATCAATGGTTGGCTGTAGCAATTGATTCTGCTGCTAGAGATTCTCATGGGAACGAATTAGAACTTGTCACTTCTGCCTGGTACTGGGCGTTAACTCCTATTCCCGCAATGTTTTGGGCTGTCATCGCTGTCAACCAACAAGGCTGTTTTGCACTTCAATATACTTATGATTTGATCGATTTGGATCGTGAAGAAGCAGGAATAATCAAGGAAGAATATGTCAAAAAACTGGTGGAATCTGGAGAAGTGTCAGCGATCAGAGTGGAGGACAACGATCAAATTTTTTACTTTACCAAACTTTCTCCTTCTGAGTTTGCACCACAGTTCAAACTTTTCGCCCAGAAATGGCTTGTTCCAATTTGATTCTGACATTTTCAACCGCTGTTAATGCAATTTTGTATAAGTTTTGTGTAACTACAATTTGCTTGTATTCTGCCTGCTGTAACAATATTTATAGGTGATTTTCGAGGTAGTTTTTTTCGTCCCTATCGAGTTGCCAGTAACCTGGATATTTGTCGAGAAAAAATCAAAAGTAGGCGTACTTTTATAGTTCGCAATTTCGCTAAAATTCAACGACTTATGAGAGCGCTTGCAGCTTTTTTAGGTGCTTTTATATTGCTACTTTTAAGTTATCGTTGGTGCGAGTGAATGCCTGTGAGACAGTTTATGTAAGCCATTTAGACTGCGTAACATAACTAAAATATTTCTTTTCCTTCTTTCTTATTCGAGTATCGGAGTGTGTCAGCAGCATAATCTTAAAACTCTGTATTTTTACTTTTTACCGCAATAATAATTAGTTGATTTTGAAATCGCTTTTTACCGCATTAATCTCTAATATTTATTAAAATTGCTTCTTACCGTATTAATCTTTTAAATATTTTGAAAGCGCTTTAAGGTATTAATATCTTATAAAATATAAAACCGCTCAATCGTATTAATTTCTGTGTTTTTATGAAAGCGCGATATGAATATATAAAAAATCATTACAGTCACTTATTGGCTTGCTTGAGGCAATTGTAGTTTCTTTATTTTTGCTACTAAATATCCCCTGGAGGTAGTACAAACCCTACTGCACCTGAGCCTCGGCGGTTTATTCAAGTCAACCCGGAAGTCTCCTTTTTCTTGCCGAGGGGATAACAGAAAGCGAATACTATTGATGTTCTTGATACAGCAGCAACGAGAATAATGACAGGAGCAACAGTAGCAGGAACAATAACGATCGCAGTTGTTATTGTAATGTCTATAGCTACTCTACTGTTGCTACAACGTCATGTACTGAAAAATTCTGAAAAGTTCTGATAGTCCTCAATTGTTCTCAATTCTTCTCAAAGGTCTATGAAAATCTATGAAAGTTTGCAGAGTAGGATGCGTACTTTAATCTGGAAGGCTTACTGGGTATAGAGTTATAGTGTGTCATTTATTCCGCGATCGCATCAACCAGCAAACCGTTCACCAATGGAAATCTGCCTATTAACGTATTTTTTGGTAGTTTTTTCATGTTATTGTCGTTGTGCAAATGACGAGCTTTCCTCGCTAATCCAGCGCCAGCGAGAGCTTCGGGTGCTGTTTTTACTAGTTTTTACTAATATTTTTAGGGGATTGGCATTGCAGCGTACACAGCAAATAAGCCGCACCATCGCAGGTACGGCTTGCATTCAAATAGAAGAAGTTGATTACTTCAAACAAGCATCAGGTCGAAACAAGTAATAGCGATATGCTGTACTAAGCATAACAGTTGAGTTGTTTTGAGAAGTTCTGACTTATATAATCATGAATAAATACGATATCAGCTATATCTATAAAGTAGTATCGATAATCACCTATACTGCTATATCGTTAATAGATATTTAATAGTATTGACAGTATCGCGAGACTATAGATTTTATAGGGTTTTCCAAGTTTCTGATTGCTATTTAAATTACAGAATTTTATACAATTTTATCAACAGAATTTTCGTTGCTGCCGTACAAAATTTTGGTTTCAGAAATTTTCGAGATGTCCACAATTTTTGGTGGAAATTTTTAGCGATCGCCGTCCACATTTTTTGTTGGGAATTTTCGTCCCGTCCGTCCGTGGTGGATGATGTGGAAATTTTGATGATGTTTTTCTTCGGTAGAATTTTTCATGCGATCACCGTCCAGAATGTTTGGCTGGAAATTTTGATGATCTTTTGTTCGGTGGAAATTTCTAACGATCTCCGTCTGTCCTGTTACTGATAGGGAAATTTTTCTTCAGATGGAATTTTTATGCGATCATCATCCGTCTTTCTAAAACCACACCTTGAGAATTTTCTCAAGAGAAAAAGAAATATTTTGATGTTTCTTTTACAGTTCGGATGGTTGCTACCAGTCGGATGAAATGAAGCTGATGAAATGACTGTAGCTGAAGTTGTTAATAATATTTTTACTATATTCGTATCATCAAAATCCTGGTAAATTGTCAACCCTTGATTAACGTTCACTACCAGGACAAGCTGTACGTAGATGCGAAACTCTTACTCTGTGGTGGTTCTAGGACAAGTCGTTTTTTGAAAGTATTTTTTAAACCTATCATTCTCGATAAAAAACTCTCATTACGGAGCGGTTGACTTTGACCTTTGGTAACTGCTCGGCTTCATTGATGATGTCGAGTCCTTACTGATAGATCGATAGCGAATTATTCGTAGAGGCAATAAAATCGATGTATTAATTTTTTCTACAGTCGCTGTAAAATACCGGATTTCACTCCACAGACCTGCGGGTAGTTTCTGCGGCATCACTCAGGTAAATTTCCGGCGTTGTAGGGGTTGACTGTATACATATTCAGTTCTCTTTAAAGTTTAGCACGTATGGGGAAGGGCGATCGCATTTTTTAAAAAGAAGATATTTTTCTGTATATACACCGCAGACATATATGTGTGTCATTCATAGCCTTGTAGAACTAATTCAGTATCAAAGTACTGAAGTATCTTGTCGCGATGGATTCCGGTGGAGTGAAACATCCTTATGTCATTATTAGAGTATATGGGATAACTGAAATAGGCTTGAAGCAATTGTTTAGTTCCTATTAGCAAAGTGTTACACAAATTCTATATACAGCTATTTTGTCTTTTCAGTTTTTGCCTCATTTTTAGTCGCCTACTGCGTCAATATTGAAAGCACTTCTTAATGACTTTATGTAATTTCGACATATTTGTTCAAAGCATTCCGAGCGAGATAGTCCTAAGCTGTCAGCTAATATGTCAAACTTCGCCATTGAGCTAGGACAAGCAGCGACTGTAAACCGATGAACAAACAATGATAAAGCTTTATTCATGACGATTACACTGACAATCGTATTGCTTCTGCTAACGTGTTTGCTTATTTTGTTTAGCAACTGCTTTTTGCATTAGCAATTCACAAAGGTTTGACAGCGTTCTACTTTCAGAGTCAGCCCACGCTTGTAGTTGCTTCTTTAACTCTGGATCGCAAGTAAAAGTTATTTTAGCTTTGTTTGTAGCCATTGCTATAGTGTTCCAACATTGTTTGACAGCTTCTGATTAATTCATTAAACATCAGAACTTATAAGAATTGTTGATTTTCTGCACTGTTAGGATATTGTTTGACAAGTTCAGAACTCATGCTATATTGGCAAGAGTAAGCGTAATACAGTTACCTATGACTATATGTATAGTTCTGAACGGTTCATAATAGGTCGGAAGAATGTAGGAAAATAAGTTTATGAATGGGCTATGTGTAGATATGGAAAGTCCTCTGCTTTAAAGCCCTAGCCTTTGATATGAAGAGATAACAAGTATTAGACGGTTATATACGTTACTTACTATCGGTACTGCGATGCTTTACACGTAGAAAATAGTCCTTTGTGTTAAGGCTTGGTTTAAATCAATTTGGATTACTGTCTTGTCAGTAGCAGATGCTTCTGGCGAAGTAAGAAGTTTATAAATTCATTACCAGTGAAGGAAGAAGCAATGGACGCATCAAACAGAATTTTTGAAAATTTGAGAAACCTTTCGCAATACCTCGATGTGCTTTTAGATTTGGACTCTAAGCGTAATGTTCATAGTAATACTATAAAACTTGCTTGCAGTAGTTTTGAAAAAATACTAAAGATTGTTGAACCGCGTAATACACTTGCTGTGAAATTGTTAGAAGAAATTAAGTCAATTGAAAATATTCCTGATGCTGCTTCACTCCTCAGTAAAGCGATCGCGTATTTGGAACAAAAGATTGAGAGTGAGCATTCGTTTTTATTAGAAATAATTAGTGCCTGCAAAGAATACTTTTATACATCAGAATTACCGAATGAATTGCCCTCTGTTACAGGTTTATATATCGTAGTAAAAACTGAAGATTTTGAGTATAAAACCCTCTACGTAGGAATGTCCAAAAATATACATGAGCGTTTTAAAAGACATCATAGAAAACCAGAGTTCGATTTGCTAAAAAAAGCAGGCTCTCAAATAAGTATCTATTGTTTACCCATACCTGGCGCTTCAGATGCTATTTTGAGACTTCAAGAAAATTTGTTAATCAAAGAACTTAATCCACTACTGAATGACACTCCAGTTCTGAGTTAAAGGTTAAGAATAAGACTTATTTTTGACCTCTCTTTATTTAGGATACTGAGTCAAATAAGATAAAAACCCTTATCAGCTTTTCGACTGATGGGGGTTTTAATATGACGGATACTTCTAACCAAAAATTAAAATAGTAATAACGATAAACCTCTAGTTAATAACCAGGAGGCTAATTTTGCTGCATGGGTGGCTGTATTATCAGTAATGTAAACAGTATAGTTAGCTTCTGTTGGAATAATTTATTAAATATATAATCTATATGTGATGAAGGATTTTGCTGCAATTGTTTATTGAATATCTTATATATTTAATCATATTTATCTACTTATTTATTAATCATTAGATTGAGTAAAAAATTTCATATTAACTAAATGTATTTAATTATTTAAAACAAACTTTTTGTTGATACTTTTTTGTAGTTACCTATTTAAATAAATAGGTTGAAAATGTTTATAAACATCATTTGAAAGAAATTTATCTTTAATACTGTACTGAGATTATGTCTAATTGCTATCTAATGGGTTGACATTTTTACATACCGCATATTAGTAAAAATGTCAACATTAAGTTTGCGTTGAACAGATTTTTAGTCTATAATTCTGTAGTATTGTTTAACTCAGTATTAATGATTTATATATTTATGAAACAGGCAGAAACCCTAGCACAAACAATAGTCAGAACTTGCGTTCGCTATGCCAAAATTCAGCATCTTCCTCTAGACCAAAAGAAACATTTGATGGCTTTATCAGAGGAAGATTTCAACTTGGAATTCAAAAATATTGGTATTAAAAAAGCAAGTTAATTTCTAATATTTCTCCGTTGAGGATTACTATGCCATCTACTAGTTGCTTGTATATATTAATCTTTTCTTCCTCAGTAATCGCTTTCCAATAATCAGCGTCTTTTAAGCAATTTTGCACTAGCTCTAAACGTTTTCTACCTAGAGTACCTTCCACTTCTTGTTCCGTTTCAATCCTGAGTATTTCTTGTTTTGTCTGTTTAATTGCTGCATCTATAATCTCGGATTTTGGTAAAGTTTTGAGAGTTTCTAGTTGCTGCTGCAACTTAATTATTTCAGGAGGTGTTTTCTTCTTTTTAGACAACGCCTTTTTCGCATAATTAGCAATTTCTTCTGCGCGTGCTACTAATTTTGCATCTACTGCTTCCATGACATCCTGTAACCGAATTGCTATCTTATTCTTGCAAAATTTATCACCCAGGGTATCGCGTTTCTTGCATCGAACTCGGTGGGTTAAATACTTTCCGGATTTCTTTATAAATAATCGGTATCCACAACATCCGCAAAACATTTGACCTTGGAGTGGTAATGGCTTGGCTCTAAGCTGATGTCCGTAAGAATACCTTCGTCTATTGTCTTGAAATCTTTGTTTTATTTGTTCAAAAGTTTCTTCCGATATCAAAGCTTTGTGCGTATTTTCATGTATTATCCATTTTTCTGGATTGTTCTGGTTTTTACGAGTATTATACGCTGTGTGTCCGCGTAGAGTAGGATTTTGAATCCAGTATCTAAAGCCTGCTGATGTCCAATTTTTTCCGAAAAACGCTAACGCATAATTTATTGTACCTCTGGTGGTTGCGTTCGGCTGAAGAAAATATTCAACTATTTTAGTAGCAACTTCCCATACGGGTAAGCCCGATTTTTCATTTATACTTTCGTCTAATGCATATTTCTCATTAACTCTGGCATAACCAAAAGGTGGGGTGGGCGCTGCTTTCTTTTGTTCGCGAAAGTAATCGAAGCCGTGTTGAATACGAGAACTCAAAAGCCGACTTTCAAATTCTGCCAATTGCCCCATTTGCGAGATACTGAACCATCCAAAAGGTGAGTTTGGGTCGTCAATGGGTGCATCCAGAATAGTTAATTTCACTCCTAACTCTTCAAAGAGGGAGACTGTTTTGTGGATTGATATAACCGAGCGGGATAAACGGTCAATTCTAGTGATGACTATTTCACTGATTTCTCCAGCTTTGCATAATTCCAACATTTGATTAAACTGCGATCGCTTATCACTTCTTCCGGACTCAACATCGGAAAATATTCTCACTGCACCAGCTTTTTTGATTCTCTGAGTTTGTTGCTCTAAAGCATCTGTATCGCTTTGTTCGCGTGTTGAAACCCTGACGTAGCCTACTTTCATTGCGATTTTGTTTAGTGTATACTTCAATAATACATTACCACCCGTTTGATGTTGCACTCCAAAGCACAAACAACCGTACTTCACTTGGCTGCTAACAATAAAAGCTTTGTAAATAGCTTGTTATATGGAAACTTTATTCATATAGATAATAATATTGCTTACTTATTGCTTAGGGAGAATTTCGAGGTGGTTTATCAATTAGTTGAAAAACGGGCAGAAAAATAGTAAAACAATTGCTTAGTTATTTCTTAGTTATATGGATATTTAAAACTATATTTATAGGTATATTGCGATCGATAAATATTTTTGTGGTGAGATATACCATCAGAAAAAAATTGTTTTAATAACTCTATCTGGTTTGTATCTTCTATAACTGATAAATAGATAAATTTGATCGATCGAGAAGAATAGACTTCTAAAAGATAAAAGAAGTCTAGTCAATAGTATAGTGCTTTACGGTATATAGCGTTTCTCAGTCTGGTGAAGTACATATCTCAAAACCTCACCCCCAACCCCTCTCCTTGTTAAGGAGAGGGGAGATAAAGCACAGCTTTATCGGGGTGAGGTCAAGCTGTACCTCAGTTGCTGTAGGAACGCTATACTACTATTATTAGTTCGTTGTATTAGTTAGACGTAATAAGGTATTTTCTAATTCAAGTTCAGCAACTTTATTACGTAACTTCGCAATTTCATCATTAGCACGTTGCAATTGGGTAAGTTCTTCTCGTGCTTGATTGAAAGCTTTAACTCGATTATCGAATCCGAACCAATGCTGATAAACTTTAGTATGCATTTCAACGGTATGCCCTAGATTATCGGATGCCGCTTTAATGGGAACTCCCTGCAAATGTGCCCGAATAGCGCAAGCATGACGTAGATCGTATGGTTGAAAAGGTATTTTTGAGCGAACAAAATTATTTGATATTAAGCCTACTTTCAAATGTAATTCTCTGCTTGTAGTGCATCCAAGCATAATATCTTGGAACAATCGAATATTTTCTTCATTCTTTATATTGAATAAGTCAACCCACTCAGGAACAAAAGGGACTACTTCTCTATACCCGGTTTTATTGTCAGCGTGTACTTTGAAAGTATTTCTAATGTTATCTGATGACAGTAACCAGTTGAAATCAGGTTTATTAACTATTTCTCTAGGACGTAAACCATAAATAGCTAATAAGCCATAAGCTAGTTTATAAATTCTCCATTTATGTCTTATAGATTTGGGAGTATTTTTTGCTGATTCATATTGCTTTTGAAAATTATTTATATAAAAGATGATTTCTTTATCTGATGGTATATTTCTTTCACGTTTTTCTTGCTTAATTATTAGGTCAGTAAATTTCCCATCTATTGATAATAAGTTAGATATTATTGATGCTATTCTTATAGCTTCATATCTTGGACTCGGAGAATAAATGGATAAAACTATTTCTCTTAAAGATTTAGCGGATATAACTTCATCTGACATAAAAATACTTTTATATCTACTTTTGTAATTCTCAAAAGTACCAATACTTTTTCTTGTCTTTTTTTTATTTGCAAAGTATTTCAGCTCAAAAATATCATAGAATTCTCTAAAAGTGATACCCTTTTGCTTAGTCGCTCTAACTCCTAAATACTTATCAGTCCATATAAATGTCTGACGAGCAATTAATTTACCTAGCTCTTGAGCTTCCTCTTCAGCAGTCCTTAACCCGTCAAAATTTGCCGGAATTCCGAGGGATATTTTATATTGCTTGTTACTCCTTCCTTGCTTATGAGTATCGCCCGGTTTTAATGGTAGTGTAGCTTGTAGCTGAATAGCGTTACCTGTAAGGAGTAGCTTCACTTTTATCTTGCATTGTTTAAGTCTTTGATTTATCGTTCCTAATTCTTGCTTTAATTTCATACGGAAATGTTTTTGAGTAGCGTCTCGTTGCTCTTTCTTCCCTCGATAGGAGCCATCAGTAGTTGCTGGAGGAATAAAATCATTAAAAACTTTGCCCTGTATATCTGTCATATTATTGCTTACTTTTTGCTTGAAAAACAATGTGATTTACAAACATAGTTAAATGACTACAATGTTTGTATGGAACAGTTTAGGTTGAATTATAAGCAAAAGTAAACTACTTATGGCTGCTGAAAGAGGTGCAGTAGAAGATTTGGAACTTGAAGAAGTAATGCTAGAAGGATTTCGCGGCGTTCGTTGCGTAGAATCCGGTGGTCCTGAGCCTGGTGTTGGTTGTGCAGGTCGTGGTATTATTACTTCCATTAACTTCTTAGAAGAAAATGGCGCTTACCAGGATTTAGATTTCGTATCTTATGACGTACTAGGTGACGTTGTATGTGGTGGATTTGCTATGCCTATCCGCGAAGGAAAATAAATTTTTAAAATACAGTTATCCGGATTTTTAAATATTATAAAATAATTGATAAACTCGAAATATAAAATATTGAAAATCCGGCTTTTATAAAAACCGGATGAATTAATTCTCAGTATATATGTATATTATTTATGATTTCCTCTCTTCTCCGAAACAGTTAATTTATCAAGTAATATTGTCAGTTGATTTATTTGTATTTGTTGTTGTTCGATAATTGCTTTTAATTCATCTATTTGAGAATCATTATCTTGAGTATCTTGCTTAATACTGGATAACTCTGGATTAATATCGCTAGCAACCATAGATGCATCTCGGTAATGTTTACGGCTAACTTCTTCTGAATGTTCGCACCATGCATTTACAATATGTGATTCTCTACCTAAATCGTATATTTGATGAGAAACAAATGTATGTCGAGTATTATTGACTGGTAAATATTTTGATACTTTCCCTTGCCGAACTAAATCTTTTACCAATCCTATATAATGAACGCCTCTAGATGTTTTCCCATACCATTTTTCACATAGAGTAACTTGATGAATCGGTTTACCATTTTCTCTGACGGAGAATACACAATGATTATCTTCTCCTTTTTTTAATTCACTTAATATTTTCCATAATTTACTACCTTCTTTCATCGGAAAAAACCTTATCGTCTCATTCTTAGTAGGTTTAAATATGCGCGACTTACTATCATAAGACTTTCTAAAAATAATTCTTTCTTCCTCAAACTTGATATCTTGCCACCATAAAGCTAAAGCTTCACCATTTCTACATCCCGTTAAAAATTTAAATGCAATTAGAGGATAATATTTACAAAGCTTGGGATGATTTTTAAAGGCTTTCATAATGATTTCAGCTTCTTGCCAACTAAAAGCCTTTTTCTTATCTAACAATTCATTGTCTTCTGAATTTGATTTGTCTTGATTTATTTCCTTAATTCTTTTCTTAGTTACTAAAGTTTCTTTCAATCCTAAAAAAGGATTTTTACCTACGTAAACATCTTTAGATATTGCATAACTATATGCTCTTTCTAAAGCACTAATAAGATTTTTTACATCATGAGGATTACGATTTTTGACTAACCAATTAAATATCTTATCGTTGTCATATCCTACATTTTCAATAGCTGAATTTAAATAATTAAGAAAAGCACCTTTATAGCTATTCACAAAAGTTGTTTTAGCCAATCTATGCTCCGAAAACTGGCAATACATATCCCAAATCTCTAAAATTGAAGGATTAGATTTTGCTCTACCTCTATTTTTATCTTCCGGTGCAACTTTAACTAATCTGATACGTGCTTTCAATCCGTACTCCTCTAAAACCTGTTGATACCTGTCTTCATGAAACGCACCGCTGGTATCTACAAGCCATCCTAATTCCAACTCTTCTTGAAGTCTCAAAGCAATTTTAAAAGCTAATTCTTCATTTTCACAATTAGCTTCTAAACCAATAGACTTCTTAAATTGCTTTTCTCCAAAATAATTTCTGGGAAAAACAAGCACTATTCTACCTTTATGCTTTTCAATTCTGACTTGTTTAATATTACTTTTACTATTATTCGATTCAACATACATATTCTGTATACTAAAAACAAATTCAATAATTACAAAAGTTGAATTTCAACCAATTATTCTTGAATATATCATTTTCCTATCCGCGAAGGAAAAGCACAAGAAATCTACATCGTTACCTCTGGTGAGATGATGGCTATGTACGCAGCCAACAACATCGCTCGTGGTGTACTCAAGTATGCTCATTCTGGTGGTGTACGTTTAGGTGGTTTGATTTGTAACAGCCGTAAGGTTGATAGAGAAATCGAACTTATCGAAACCTTAGCGAAGCGTTTGGGTACCCAAATGATTCACTTCGTACCTCGTGACAACATCGTTCAGCACGCTGAATTGCGTCGTATGACCGTTAACGAGTACGCACCTGAGAGCAACCAAGCTAAAGAGTACGCTGCTTTAGCTGAAAAAATCATCAACAACAAAAATCTAGCTATTCCTACACCTTTAGAACGTACAACGCTAACTTTTATGGTATGCTCTTTAAAGTAGTCGTTTCAAGTGTTTTAGGCGTATGCGTGTGGGTTACGTCAGAGTTAGTACTGGGGAACAGGAAGAAGCGTTAATTCAGCAAACGGAACGCATTAAGAAAGCAGGTGTTAGCTTAATTTTCTCAGATGTGAAGTCAGGAAGATCGGATAATAGAACAGAATTTAACAAACTTTTAGAAGCTTGCCAAAAAGGCGATATTTCAGAAATTGTTATTACTCGCATTGACCGATTAGCTCGTTCAATTGTTACTATTAATAAAGCAGTAGCTTTATTTAATGAACTAGGTATTAAGTTAATTATTTTAGATTCACCTGTTGATGATTTAGAGAATCCCTTTACGAAATTTTCGCTGAATCAAATGGGAGCATTAGCAGAGTTTGAATTAGATTTAATTCAAAACCGGGTTAAGCATGGTTATAAGCATCTTCGCGAACAAGGTAAAGCTTCCCCGCCGGTTCCATTTGGCTACAAGAGAGTAGATGGGCTGTATCAACCTGACTTATCCGTGCATCAACTCCCAGATAAATCTACTAAAACCAAGTGGGCGATCGCCAAGGAAATTGTAGAGTATTTGTTAATTAATAAAAAATCGATTCGCGCTACTATCCAATATTTTTTAAACGAATATAAGATCAAGTTTTCTACTACTGGATTAACAAACTGGTTGCATAATCCTACTCTGCGGGGACACACAAGGTATGGTGTTAGAGCAAATCGCAAAAATCCTGAAAATTGGGATATAAGGTACAACACCCATGAGCCTTTAATATCAAGCGAAACCTACGAGCAGATATTAGCTTTATTAGCTGAAAACAGTCGGCGTTGGGGAAGAAACGGAGATAAAAGCAAAGTTGGCAAAGGATTGCTCTCAGGGCAAATGTTTTGCGGAGATTGCGGAGGAAAGATGTATGCTCATAATAAGCCCTATACACCTATCTATTGTAAGAAACGGGGGATGTATGGTTCGGATTTCTGCAAGAATAAGAAAACAATCCACCTTGCCACAGTTATTGAAGCTGTAGACAAAGCCTTAACAGAAAAAGCAGTTGCATTAAAAGATTATACGGTTAATAATCAATCTCATGCAGAGATAGAAACAGCGGAAGTATTAGAACTAAGGAACACGTTAGAAAATTTACAAAAATTACCTCCTAACGCAGCGATTGAGGAGGCAATTGTAAAAATTAAATTACAGATTGTAGAGTTTCAACAGCATAGTCACGATAGCGTTATTTTTAGATCCGAACAGGTTAAAGAGTTTGTAGAGCTATTTTCCGATACCAGACTTTACAAAAACATGAATGAATCGCTCAAAATCAAGTTATACAAAAAATTTATAAAATCAGTGACAATATTAGGCGGCAAGATTGTCACTATTAGCTTTATCGAATTTCTCGGCTAATTCTGGGTTGTTCATAATCTTTTTTAATGTTTCATCGTCTAGGTGTTTGAAGCGTTTAAACAACATCAATTGTTCTAGTAGTTCTTCGGCTAGGGTTTTTTGGGGCTTATTTACCATATTCACAACAAAAAATTAGCTTATAAGTTTATTGAGAACAAGATAATACTTAATTTTTTGTTGTGCTGTACTCTATAAACACCCTGACTTTCGCTATCGGATTGGGACAGGTGAATCCTGGACTTCTTATATGTTTGAAGCCGCTGTTGCTCTGGCAGTTATTGTACTGTTAACACCGAACAATGTGCATGGTGCATCACATAATTACTTACGCTACCTAAAAACAATTCAGTAAAACCACGACGACCTCGACGACCAATTACGATTAACGAGGCATTCCAACTACGAGCCATATCGCAAACTATTCTGCTTGGTTCGCCTACATTAAGAGTCAATTCAGCTTTCACACCGTAAGAAGCCGCTGATTCACACAGAGAACTCAGCCAGTTTTTTTTACCTTGCTTAAATTCTTCCCAAACCTGCAAACTCTTTTTATGAGCTTCATTGTGTAATTCTGAATCAAGAATAGTTGATTCCATGAACAAAGGGTCAAAATATGGCTCATTATCATATAAAGATATAACGTGTAAAAACATTAAACTTCCATCAGTTGCCTTTGCCAAAGATACAGCTTCATCAACAATATGCTGAGCCATATCCGAATCGTCAATCGAAACCAAAATTTTATTAAACATATTAATTGGTAATTGGTAATTGGTAATTGGTAATTGGTAATTGGTAATTGGTAATTGGTAAGTCGGCACAAATAAACGTAACTATGTAACAAAATATAAATTAACCTTAAACCCTTATCCCTACTAACTACTAACTACTAACTACTAACTACTAACTACTAACTACTTGCTACTAACTACTTGCTACTTACTTCTAAGAGTTGGGAGGTGTATATAGAACTGATTCAATTATCACCAGCATTAATAGTGCTAGAGCTATTGCTGTAACTTTTCTTTATTCGGACGCTCACAAGTTCCTCAAATTATTTCTATATAACAAAAGCATAGCAAATCGGTAAAACCATTATTTGACGGGAGCATTCACACATCCTTAGTTGCGGTAGCGACAGGTACGGTAATGGAGATTGCCATTAGTTACATTACAGGAATTGTTTTGGTTTGGCTGTTAAAACCACCTTTAAGTCATCACTTTTAATACCACGGAGATGAATTATGTTGAAAGCAGCAGACATTATGACTACAGATGTTGCTACTGTTCGCAGTTCCGCAACTGTGGCACAAGCAGTTGAGTTAATGAAAGCCAGAGGATGGCACGCATTAATTGTAGAACGTCGTCACGAACAAGATGCCTACGGGATTATTACCGAAGCGGATATAGTTTACAAAGTAATTGCTTTTGGTAAAGATCCTGCTAAAGTGCGCGTCTACGAAATCATGAGTAAACCTTGTATAGTAGTCAATCCTGATTTAGGCGTGGAATACGTAGCGCGTTTATTTGCCGAACATCGTTTACTTCGGGCACCTGTAATTCAAGGGAAGTTACTGGGTATAATTTCACTCGTCGATATCATTAATGAAAGTCAGTTTGTTGAATTACCTCGGGTGAGTGCATTAGAACAAGAACTTGAGGATGCCATTAAAAATGCTCGTGCAACTTGTAGTGAAACCTCTCCTAGTTCGGAAGAATGTGCTGTTGCTTGGGATATTGTTGAGGAACTACAAGCAGAAATAGCACACCAGGAAGCTAAGAAAATTCCTAAAACAGCCTTTGAAGAATATTGCGAAGAGTTTCCAGAAGCTATGGAAACTCGGATGTATGATACTTGGTGTAGTGGGTAGTGGGTAGTGGGTAGTGGGTAGTGGGTAGAGGGTAGTAGATAATAGATATTAAATAATATTTTTATTTGTTTTTTTTTTTTTTTGTGATTTGTTTTTTTTGTTTTTTTTGTTTTTTGTTTGTTGTTGGTAGTTGGTAGTGGGTAGTGGGTAGTAGTTATCTTCTATTTGTCTACCCTGCATCTATTTTTAACAATAAATAAAACGTTACCGTTATTAGACAGTTAGGAGTTAGGATATGAGATTCTTGTGAGGATATAGCTTCATATTTCTTAAAAACTTTAATATTAAGTTTCCTCCCGTTCTTACTTATAAAAATCTTTCATATAAACATTCCTATGACCTTGATGCGTACATTTTATGAATGCATTCAGAAGGTATGAGTTAACATGAGTATATAGCTGTAGCTGACCCCGTATGGTTTATAAAAAATGATGCAAGAACAGATGCAAGAACAAGTAAAATCTTCTTGTCACTCCCTTTCTGTTTTATCGGTAATTGAACTTTTTAATAGCAATTTAGAAACAGGTTTAACGGCAGAGGATGTTGCCATTCGCTACGAAAAATATGGTTACAATCAACTACCTTTAAAGCCCCAAAAGCCTGCTTGGATCAAATTTTTACTACAGTTTCATCAACCGCTTCTCTACATTTTATTAGTTGCAGGTGCAGTGAAGGCATTTTTGGGTTCTTGGACTAATGCAGCTGTAATATGGGGGGTAACATTTATCAATGCAGTCATCGGCTACGTGCAAGAAGCTAAAGCCGAAGGTGCAATCGCTTCACTTGCAAAAGCTATAACTACTGAAACTACAGTTTTACGAGAAGAGCAGACTTTACGTATACCGTCCCAGGATTTAGTACCGGGAGATATGGTATTGCTGACATCGGGAGATAAAGTTCCAGCGGACTTAAGATTGCTCAAGACTCGCAATTTACAAGTTGATGAATCTGCTCTAACGGGGGAATCGCTTCCAGTGGAGAAGTCCGTTCAATCTTTATCGGAGGATACTCCCTTAGCAGAACGAATTAATATGGCTTACGCTGGAAGTTTTGTCACCTTTGGGCAGGGTAAGGGAATTGTTGTCGCTACGGCAGATGCAACAGAAGTCGGACAGATTTCTCGTTCGATGGAACAAGGGGTTAGCCTCAGTACTCCACTAACCCGAAAGTTTGAAAAATTCAGTCGCACTCTGCTTTATGTAATTTTGACTCTAGCAAGCCTGACTTTCGCTATCGGATTGGGACAGGGTGAATCCTGGACTGATATGTTTGAAGCCGCTGTTGCTCTGGCAGTCAGCGCAATTCCAGAAGGATTACCTGCGGTTGTTACTATCACTTTGGCGATTGGTGTTAATCGTATGGCCCGTCGTCATGCTATTATTCGTAAACTCCCAGCAGTTGAAGCTTTAGGGAGCGCTACCGTTATTTGTTCTGATAAAACTGGAACGCTGACAGAAAATCAGATGACGGTACAGTCTATCTATGCCGGGGAACAGCATTATCTGGTTAGTGGCAGTGGTTATAGCCCCAAAGGTGAGATTAGTATATCTACCAAAGGTAATATCGAAAGTCCTCCCGAGGATGGTTTACCTTCTGTTGTACAGGAATGCTTAATGGCTGGGGTGCTTTGCAACGACTCCCAATTAAAGCACACTGAAGATAATTGGTCTGTCGTGGGAGATCCTACCGAAGGAGCATTAATCGCTGCTGCGGCTAAAGCCGATTTGAGCCAGTCAGGGCTAGCAGCTTCAAAACCACGATTAGATTCGATACCTTTTGAATCTCAGTATCAATATATGGCGACTTTGCATGATATCCATCCCCGAACTATTTACGTTAAAGGTTCGGTTGAAGCCCTTTTGAGCCGCTGCTCTGAGATGATGAGTCAAGAGGGGAGGCTTATTGGGGTTAAACACTCAGAAATTGAGCAAGCAGTTGAAATGATGACAGAGAAAGGGTTGCGAGTATTAGCTTTTGCTCGCAAAGTCGTAGGTTCTCATCAGCATTCAATCGACCATGATGATATTGCTACGGGGTTAGAATTTCTGGGATTGCAAGGCATGATCGATCCACCCCGCCCAGAGGCGATCGCCGCCGTTCATGCCTGTAAGTCGGCTGGGATTCAGGTCAAAATGATTACCGGAGATCACATAGCAACGGCTCGGGCAATTGCTCAACGTATGAATATTCGTTCTTCAGAGCAAGTAGTAGCATTTGAGGGACGGCAGTTAGCAAATATGGGTAAACAGCAGCTTGCTCAAACTGTTGAAGATGGAGATGTATTTGCTAGAGTCGCTCCAACTCAGAAACTGCAATTGGTAGAAGCATTGCAGTCAAAAGGAGAAATCGTAGCCATGACTGGAGATGGAGTGAATGATGCACCAGCCTTAAAACAAGCTGATATCGGTATTGCGATGGGAAAAGGCGGAACCGAAGTAGCCCGAGAAGCATCTGATATGCTGCTCACCAACGATAATTTTGCTTCCATCGAAGCTGCTGTAGAAGAAGGGCGTACTGTTTATCAAAATCTGAGAAAAGCAATTGCCTTTCTTTTACCAGTGAATGGTGGTGAATCAATGACTATTCTAATTAGCGCTTTGCTAGCAAGAGATTTACCGATTCTCTCGTTACAGGTACTTTGGTTAAACATGATTAATTCCCTCACCATGACTGTTCCCTTAGCTTTTGAACCCAAATCAAATGGCTTTATGCAGCAGCCTCCTCGCAATCCGAAAGAACCTTTAATTACGGGTATATTATTACGTCGAATTTTGATAGTTTCGCTATTTAATTGGATTCTAATTTTCGGCTTATTTGAGTGGGCAAAATCTACTAAGGGAGATATTGCAGTTGCTCGCACGATGGCAATTCAAGCCCTTGTTGCTGCTCGTATCATTTATCTTTTAAGCATTAGTCAATTAGGAATTAGCTTACTCAACTATATAGGTAGAAAATCCACATCCGTTACGAATGCACCAATTTTGATTATAGGTATCGTTGGTGCAGTTATTCTACAAATCATATTTAGTCAAAGTCATGTTATGAACGTATTGTTTGAAACAGCACCGCTAAATGTAAATCAATGGTTAATTTGCTTGCTGCCAATGCTACCAATGATACCGGTGTCAATCTTTGTCAACTTTATCGATCGACCTCGGACAAAGCCTGTTAAGTAGGTCGGCGTTGAAAATAGTAGTTAAG
>ERZ1740052.34-NODE-34-length-51778-cov-6.257835_pt1 | contig 51778 bp, 40 predicted proteins | sample MGYA00581750_ERZ1740052 | MGnify/ENA primary metagenome ERZ1740052 (study PRJEB43018, sample SAMN04849743) | marine metagenome | isolation source: floating plastic debris | place: Pacific Ocean | collected 2008-08-30 | study: EMG produced TPA metagenomics assembly...
AAGTATCTTTAAAATCTTTTTGAGATAAATCTATTAAACAGACGTTTTTATTCATATTTTTGCAATCTGTTATTAAATATTTAACATTTTATAGTTATTTTAGTTTGGTGTAGTTTGAGCAAATTTCGTGGAAAAAAATTAATTTATAAAATTTAGATTCTATCCCTAACCAATCAGAATTTCCTAGAATAATCAAAAAACACCAATAGGAGTGTTAAAAAAACGTGTTATTATTTTTTTAAATACTAATATTGACCTCCCGATTTAACCCAAAACCATTAATAGACAAAAACTTAACTACTCAGTTTATTGTTTTTTAAAAATTTTACCCCATGAGAAAAATTACATTTCTTCTACTTTTTTTAGCTTTTTGTACAGCTAACGCACAGAGTTCTTGGAAAAAAATAGATTCTGATAACTTATCATTTAGAAGTAACCAATTATTAGAGAGAGATACGAACCCTCTTAAATTTGATTTATTTAGCTTAGATCTTGAGAATTTCAAAAAAGAATTAACTCTTAAATCTCGAGGATTAAATAAAACTATTGAGCTACCAAATCACAAAGGCGAACTTGTAAATTATCAGGTTATTGAATCTTCAAACTTTACAGAACCAGTAGCTAAAGAATATGGTTTTATTACCTCTTATAATATTGTTAACAATGAAGACCAAAGCGAAACTGGTAAATTGTCTTTAGGAATAGACGGTGTTCATATTACGCTATATTCAGGGAAAAGACCTACACATTACATAGATCCTTACACCAAAAATAATAAGACATATATTTCTTATAGCAGAGCAAATATTAATAAACCCACATCTAATTTTGAATGCAATCTTTTAAATAATGTTGATATTACTAAATCAAAAAAATCACTTAGCAGAAATGCAAACGACGGAACATTAAGATCATATAGATTAGCTCTGTCTTGTACTGGTGAATACGCTCAATTTCATATAACAAGACAAGATCTATCTTCAGCTACAGCAGCGCAACAAAGAGCAGCTGTACTTTCTGCTATGAATACAACTATGGCGAGAGTTAATGGGTTATTTGAAAGAGATTTGGCTGTACACATGAATATTGTTTTAATAGCTGGAAGTAATTTATTAATTAACTTAGACCCAGCTACTGACAATTTAGACAATGATGAACCCAATACACTGATAAATCAAAATCAAACTTTATGTGATAATGTAATAGGTAGAAATGGTTACGATATTGGTCATAACTTCTCTACTGGAGGAGGTGGTTTAGCTGCTTTAGGTTCTATATGTGTAAATGGATCTAAAGGTGAAGGTATTACTGGGCTTCCATCTCCGACTGGAGATTCATTTGATGTTGACTTTGTAACTCATGAATTCGGACACCAATTTGGCGGTAATCATACATTTAATGGAGACACAGGTAATTGTTCAGGAAGCAACAGAAACGACGAAACTGCTGTAGAACCAGGTAGTGGTAGTACTATAATGGCTTATGCAGGTATTTGTCGCCCAAAAAATGTACAAAATAACAGTGATGATTATTTTCATACTGTTAGTATTGCAGAGATTTGGAATACTATTCAAACCAGAGGTACATGTGCTACTGGAACAAACACAGGAAACACTGCTCCTATAGCAAATGCTGGAGCTGATTTTAGCATACCATCTTTAACACCTTTCGCATTAAAAGGTACTGCTTCAGATATTGATGGTAACAATGGACTTACTTATTGTTGGGAACAAACGGATAATGAAATCGTTATTTCACCTCCCTCAAGAAATAGTACTGGCGGAGCTTCATTTAGATCACAACCTCCATCTACCTCAAATACAAGATATTTACCAAGTTTACCAACAGTAATTTTAGGTAGAACGGAAAATACCTGGGAAGTTTTACCTTCATTTGGAAGAAAATTGAACTTCTCACTTACAGTAAGAGATAATCAACCAGGTGGTGGCGCTACTGATAGTGATGAAATGACAATTACAGTAACTTTTGCTCCTCCATTTAAAGTTACAGCGCCTAGTACACCTGTAAGTTGGAATGGAGCTACAACACAAACAATCACTTGGGATAAATCTGCTACTGATCAAGCGCCTATTAACTGTCAAAATGTAAGAATTAAACTTTCAACAGATGGCGGATTAACTTTTGATACTGTTTTGATTGACAGCACTCCTAATGATGGTTCTCAAGATGTTGTTATTCCTAATTTACCTACAACCGAAGCTAGAATTATGGTTGAAGCTGTTGATAACATATTTTTCAATGTAAACTCTACAAACTTTACTATTGTTGATAATCCTACAGCTTCTGTAGAAGATTTTAGTTTCAGTAATTTTAATTTATTCCCAAATCCTTCTAATGGTAGATTTAATGTATCTTTTGATGTTTTAAATACCGAAAAAGTTAAACTTAGAGTTTTCGATTTTAGCGGACGTTTGGTTGAAAATGTAGCATATAAAAATGTTTCAAATAAGTTTACTACAGAATTAGATCTTGAAAAATTAAACTCAGGTTTATATCTGTTACAGATTGAAAACGGAAATCAACAAACAACAAAAAAACTAATTATAAAATAATTTAAAAGAGCGCTTTAAGCGCTCTTTTTTATATAACTTAAATTGAACTTCCCTTTTCAGAATATTTTTATTAATACAGCGTTTTTATTTATACATTTGCATAAGCTCCGTACTTATTCGCTAAGTGATAATTAGTTAAAATCATTAAAACAAACTCAAATTAAAATTTCATGAGAAAAACACTATTACTATTTTTTATTAGTATTTATGTTATAAACTCACAGAATACTTGGAAAAAAATCACCCCAAACAACTCTAGTTTATTGACAAAAAAGTCTAGACAAGCTAATCATCTTCCTAAAAAATATAGTCTTTTTTCATTAAATATCAATGATTTTAAAAACCAACTGAATCTGAAAAGTCGAGGAACAGAAAAAACTATCTTCCTTCCTGATTCTAACAATAATATTTCTGAGTTTTCAATTAAAGAAAGTTCAAATTTTTCTGAATCTTTAGCTCCTGAATTTGGTTTTATAAAATCATATTCTATTACGAGTAAATCAGATAATAAAACCACTGGTAAGTTAAGTATCGGTAGTGATGGTGTTCATATTACTTTATACCCAATAAACAAACCTACTTATTATGTTGACCCTTATACTAAGGACAATTCAACATACATGTTATACAGTAGATCTGATTTAAATCAGAACAGTAATCGTCCAGCTTGTACTCTTTTAGATGAAAATAAAATTGAACAACCTGCTAAACAGTTTGGCGAAAAAATTATTAATGATGGTACATTACGAACGTACAGATTGGCTTTGGCCTGTACTGGTGAATATTCTCAATTCCATATCAATGAACAGGGTTTAAATAGCGGAACTGAAGCACAACAACGAGCTGCTGTTTTGTCTGCAATGAATACCACAATAACAAGAGTAAATGGAATTTATGAAAGAGATTTATCTGTACACATGAATATTGTTTTAGTTGGTGGTGCAAATCCTTTAATCAATTTAGATGCTGCTACTGACAATCTAGATAATGATAATTCTGTTGTACTTATAAATCAAAATCAAGATTTATGTGATAATCTAATTGGCACAGCTAATTATGATGTAGGTCATATTTTTGCAACAGGTTTAGGAGGAATTGCTCGTTTTAGATCGGTTTGTGTTGATGGATTTAAAGCTGGTGCTATGACAGGTTTAAACTCTCCAATTAACGATCCGTTCGACATTGACTTTGTAGCTCATGAATTAGGACATCAATTCGGAGGAAATCATACTTTTAATGGTGACACAGGTAGTTGTGTAGGTGGAAACAGAAATGATGATACAGCTATAGAACCTGGAAGTGGTTCTACGATTATGGCCTATGCAGGTATTTGTTTCCCTAATAATGTTCAAGATAACAGTGATGATTATTTTCATACGATAAGTATTCAGGAGATGCTTAGTTTTATACAAAATAGTACATCTTGTAGTACAAATTCTAGCACTGGAAATACTGCACCTGTAGCAAATGCTGGTTCAGATTTTACTGTACCTAAAAGAACTCCTTTAATATTAAGAGGTAATGCATCTGATAATGATTCTTCAGCTAACTTAACCTATTGTTGGGAACAAGTTGATAATGAAATCGTAATTTCTCCACCTTCTTCAACAAGTACAGGAGGGGCTTCTTTTCGATCTTTTGCTCCAACATCTTCTCCAAATAGATATTTACCAAAATTAGAAACTATTGTTTCAGGTGAATTTTTCTCTTTTTGGGAAGTTATTCCTGAAGTAGAAAGAGAAATGAATTTTACATTAACTGTAAGAGATAATCAAACTGATGGTGGTGCTGTTGCTTTCGATGATATGAAAGTTACTGTAATAGATGTAAAACCTTTTACTGTTACTACTCCAAGTACAGAAGTTAGCTGGGACGGAGCAACTGCTCAAACTATTATTTGGGATAAATCTACAACAGATCAAGCTCCTATAAATTGTAAAAATGTACGTATTAAGTTATCTACAGATGGTGGTCTTACTTTTCCGACTGTGATTATTGATAATACTCCTAATGATGGAATAGAAACAGTTATTATTCCAAATATGGCTACAACTGAAGCTAGAATAATGATTGAAGCTGTGGATAATATTTTTTACAATGTAAATGCTACAAATTTTACAATTATTAATAATCCAGATGCTGCTACAGGTGATGTAATTGACTTTGCTAATTTTAGTCTTTTTCCTAATCCTACGGAAAACAAAACTTTCAATTTAGTATTTGACATTGAAGTTTTAAGCACTGTAAAAGTTCAATTATTCGATTTAAGTGGAAGACTTGTTGGAACTAAAGAATTTAGTAATGCTACAAATAAATTTGCTGAACAACTTAGTTACGAAAATGTGACTTCTGGTTTGTATTTATTACAAATCATAAAAGATGATAAAACCGAAGTAAAAAAAGTTATTATTAAATAATTTTTTTATTAAAAATTAAAAAGGCGAGGAATACCTCGCCTTTTTTGATTGATTCAAAACAATAGTTATAAATTATATTTCACTGAAAAAGTAATATATCTTGGTTGGATTATATAAGCTGAAGAGCTATTAAAAATGGTATTAGAACTATCTTGATTTAAAGATTTTGTATCTAAAATATTTGTTACCATCATTTTGTATTCCCACTTACTATCTTTCTTTTGATAGGTTAAATCTGCATCCCAAAAACTAAAATCATTTAGTGTTTCAGATTGGTTTCTATAGTTATTATAAGTGTATTTCGTATTGAATATTAAATCTCTGGTGATAAAAGCATCAAAATTAACAAAAGGACTATGTGTAGTAAATGTATTTACAACTCCTCCTTGATCGTACCTGTTAATACTTACATTATAACCTACATCAAAATTTGGAAACTCTCTAAAGTTTGTACTAAATCTTGTTCTATAAGCTTGAGTAAATGAATTTGATTCTCTATTCTCATTCTCATTTGTAAAACGATTAAAAAACAGGTTGTTTGAAACTGAATAACCTACATTTCCTCCTACTGTAACTTTAAATTTTCGATAACTCTTTTGAAAATTAGCATTCGCTGAAATTGTTTCATCTGGAAATATGGAATTGATTGATGTTGATACCTGATCTACTCCATTAAACGTAGTTAATCCTTTTACCGCATCTATAAGTTTTCTGTAATTTACGCTGGCAAAAATATTTGTGTAATTAAACATATTAAAACTGAAATAACTCAAGTTTACATTGTGCGATAAAGAACTTTCTAATTCTCTATTTCCTGAGTATAATCTATTGTAATTATTAAATACAAAACCTTCGGCAACTCTATTTATATCTGTAAAACTTACTTGTTGACTATAATTTAATCGTAAAGTTTCCGACTTTTTAAGTGCTACTTTAATAGAAGCATCTGGTAATAATTTTGTGAAACTGTTATCAAAAACACTCCCTAGTTGTGTGTTTTTTGCTGAATACTGATGCGCTGTAAATCCTTGATTAAAAGTAAATATCCCTGTAATAAACTTATAATGCAAACCAGCATAATAATCATCGAAAGTATAATTTACATAATTAATTGAGTTTACATTACTTATAGAATTCGTTGTTCCATTTTCTAAAACTTGAAAAATATTAGAGTTGAATTGCTGATCACTTACTGTAGTTCCTAAAGTTACATTTAAATTACTCTTCGGGTTAATCACATAAAAGTAATCAAACTTAGCATCTAATTTATTTGTTTAGACTCTTTTATTCTGAGAAACATCAATAGGAACAGTACTTTCATCAACTAAACCTAAAACATTGAAAAAAGATAAATTTTCTAACTCAGCATTGTAAAAAGGATCTTCATTTTGCCATAAATATTGAGCTTCTAAAGCAAATATATTACTGTCATTTAATGTATAATAATAATTCAAATTTTGACTAATTGAATACGGATTCTGACTAGATAATTGATGAATTGGAATAGACTCATCTGCATCATTTAAATATGTACGTGTAGAATTTAAACTTTGTATTTCTTCTTGATTTGAAATTTTAGCAAAAACATCATAATCAAATTGATTATCGGTATTTGGGCGATAACTTGAACTTAGTTTTAGTAAACCTAAATCACTCCTTTGTTTAGAAACACTATTTATTTCTTCAGTATTAATAAATCTAATTGAATTTGGGTCTGTTGCATCGAATGGTGGTAAAGTAGAAGCATCAACATTTTCATTGATATAATTTCTTATTGTATTTTCTTCCATATCTACTTCTGATCCAGAGTAAATTCCGAATCCACTTAAATCCCAATTCTTTTTTGGAGAATAACTAAAATTCACTGCTCCAAATCTTGATTCTATTTCTTTAGCTCTGTTATTTCGAAGTGTTAAGAAACCTATATCCGATGACGCTACATTAAAACCTGTACCTCTTCCTCCTGCTCCTCTGAATCCGCCAGTAAACTTAAAGTAATCTCTTCTTGTAAACGGAACCTCTCCAATGTTGTTAAAATCTGTAATTAAGTTTAAACTATATTTCGGACTGTAATAAAATAGTTTTGGGTGTACGATATATCGGCTATCTTCTGTTGCCATTCCTACTCCCGCAGAAACCTCTCCAAACCAAAAATTCTTCTTTCCTTCTTTTAGTTTGAGGTTTATAACAATATTATCTTCATTATCAGTAACACGACTCATCTGACTAACTTCACTATGATTTTTTAAGACCTCAACTTTATCAATAGCATTAGCTGGAATATTTTTAGTGGCAAGTTTAGAATCTCCATCAAAAAAATCTTTTCCTTCTACCATTACCTTTCTTACTGTTTTACCTTCAACTTGAATTTCTCCTTCATCATTTACCTCTACTCCAGGAAGTTTTTTTAGTACGTCTTCTAGCTTTTTTTCTGTTCCGCTTTTAAAGGAATCTGCATTGTACACAATTGTATCACCTTTTACCGTTACAGGCATTTTAGAAATAATTTCTACTTCATCTAAAGTATTATCAAAAAGTAAAACAATATCTTTTTTAATATCGGTTTCTTTAGTGCTAACGTTAAACTCACCTGTTTTCATTCCTACATAACTCGCTTTAATGATATAGCTAGCATTTTTCTGCAAATTCAGTTTATAATTACCAAACGCATCTGTAAATCCGTAAGAATCTACTTTGTTATCTTTTTGGTTTATAGCCAACATATTTGCCATTTCTAGCGGGTTTCCAATGCTGTCTTTTACTATCCCAGTCAGTTTAATTTGGGCACTAGTATAACAGGCAACCATTACGATCGCCAGAAAAAATATTTTTTTCATTATTAAAGTTTGATTAATTCATAAAACTTACTAAGATCTACCTCTTCTTCTACCTCTCCACATTTCTCTCATTTCTTCCATCTTCTTTTTCACTATAGCATTATACTCTTCTCTTGTTACTTTGTCTCCTTTAGTTAAAGGTTCTATTTCTTTCTTTTCTTTAGGATTTAAAGTTACTTCTGTACATAAAATTGTAGTTTTCCCAGAGTTTATTTCTAAAATTAAACCTGGTAATCCCCAATATTCTCCAGGTCCATTACTTACAGGAATTTGTGGTGTATACCATGCCGTAACTAGTATTTCTTTTGGCATTTCTATATCTTCAGTAACTTTTCTAACTTTTGTACTATCAGGTTTCTTATTGTCTTTATCTCTATTTCTACCTCTTCCTCTTCTTCTCATGTTTTGCCAATCGAACTCATCAGTTTTTTTCACCATGGTAGCTTTATAACATAAATAGTTTCCTATTTGTTTTTGCTCTCCACTCATTTCCCATTTTGGCATTTCAGACGGATCTTCTATTAAAAACTTCTTCCCAAAAAACTCTCTCTCTTCTAAAAACTTTTTGTCTTGTGTATTTTTATATTGAATTCCACTAGAAAAACCTCCAAAACGAAAACCTCCTCTTCCTCCACCTGGTGCTTCTAATTTTTCTTCTTCTTCATACAATGATGAAGTTCTATTGAAATGAAGCGTATATGTTTTCTCTAACATATTCTTCATTCTTTCCATGATTCTTTTCTTTTGTTGTTCGGATAACTGACGATTTCCCCATTGATTCATATCAAAAGAAGTTTTCGATTTATACACAGCTTTTCCGTGAAAGTTTTTTTGAGCATAACCAAATGCTACAGAAAACAATAAGAGGTAAGTAAAAAGCGATTTCATAATTACGTGACTAATTTTGTTCTTTTCTTGTTAAAGATAACCTTAGTTATCTTTACTAAGACTTAAAAAAAATGTAAAGGTTTAAAATCGCTTCTTTAAAAAAATCACCCTCCTATTTGTATATTTATAGATTCTCCGTTTCCACGATTATTTTTAAATCTTTCATTCATTTCAGCAACCTTTTCCTTCACTATTTTTTCATATTCTTCTTGACTTACTTTTTTCCCTCCTCTAGGTTCTTTAATTTTTACTTTTTCGGTAGGATTTAAAACAATCTCTGAACATACTATGGTTCTTTTACCTTCATGTACTTCTAAAATTAAACCTGGTAATCCCCAAAACATATCTGGCCCATTACTTACTGGAATTTCTGGCGTATACCATGCCACAGTATTAACTGTTACCATTTGTTTTTTCTCTTCAGTTTCACCATCAGTCATTATGTGACTTATTTGCTCTTCTTCTCTAGTTCTCGTAGCCTTATAACATGTATAATTTCCAATTTTTTTTGTTTCTCCACTCATTTCCCATGCCTCGTCAGACAACTTGTCTTTTATTAAAAACTCTTTACTAAACACCTCTGTTTTATTCACATACTTCTTTTCTGCAGTATTTTTATAAAGAATATCGTTTCCTCCACCATTTCCGAACATCATAATTTGAACTCCTCCTGATTGAGCTGCTGGCTCTAACTCTTTATTTTGAGTATATGTTGATGTTGATTTGGTAAAATTTAAAGTATATGTTTTTTGAAACATTTTCTTCATTTTTTCTTGAAGCTGTTTCTGAAGATCTGAATTCGGTGCTTTATCTCCTGTACTTATTTTAAGATCTATATTATTATGAGTCTTATAAGTTGCTTTTCCTTGAAAATCTTGCGCTATAGTTGTTAATGAACATAGTACAGCTAAGAATAGAAATTGAATTTTCATTTTTTTATCTTTTTATATTACGGTTTGTTTACTTCTATTTTTCTTGAGATGATGTATAATTCATCATTATTTTAATTAATTTATCTAACTCTTTTGCTTCAGCTGAAACAATAAAACTTTGCTTTACATCTAATTTTGATTTTTCTTTTTTTACTCTTTTTACTTTACAGCCTAAAGTAATTTTCTGATCTTCATCATGATCTTTAAAAAAAGTTCTTGCTTCTTCCCAATCAATTGTTTTTAACTCTTCAATAGAATCTACTGTATAGATCAGAGATAAAGGTTTTGCCTTTGCTGTAGTTTTTATTTGATACTTTTTCATAATATGTATCAACTTGTCTAGATCTTTAACCTTTCCTTTTATTTCAAAACTTTGCTTTGTTTTAACTTTTGAGTTTTTCTTGTGTAATTCGTTTACTTTTATTCCTAAAGTTACTTCCTCTTCTTCCGTATTTCCTTCGAAAAATTCTTTAGCTTCGCTCCAATTAATAGTTTCCAATTCGCTTACAGAATCTACAGAATAAATTAAAGATGAAGTTTTTACCTTTATTTCATTAGAAGATTGCGAAAACATATTTACCGCTACGATTAATAGAATTGTAATCAGTATTTTTTTCATGATGAGTTGATTTTTTTGTTTTACACTACAAAGATGTTCTCATTATTCTTCTTTCTAAGTTAACTAGTGTTAACTAGTGTTAACCGACTTATTTTTATAGAATTAGAAATGTACCTTTGAAGCATGAATACTAAAAAACACAATTGGATTCTTTACTTTATAGTAGTTACTATATGTACTACTATAGCTGTGCAGTTTTATTGGAATTATAAAAACTACCAACAAAACAAACTAAGGGTAATGAATGAAATTCAGATAAGTTTAGACAATGCTTTAGAAAAGTATTTCACAGATTTATCTAAAGCGAATCATTTTTCTATTATCACGCCCAAAAATAATTCTACGAATTCCATTGAAATTAAAAATGTTATGGAGGATGTCTTTTTATCTATCGATAACATTAATAATCGTCCTAAAAAAAAGGAACGTAAAAAAACTAAAGAAGAATCAAAAGATAGCACAAGAGTAACTTTTAAATCATTAGTTATTACTTCAGACAATTCAAATGAATATCGAAATACCGCTTTTGCTATAGATAGTTTTTTTAGCAATAAGAAAAAGAAACTTTCTAATCACATTCATAAAGATATTATCGATTGTCCTGATAGTATTAATTGCATTGAAACAAGAGGTTTTTCAAAATCAAGAGATAACATTAGAGTCTTTAAAGGAAAAAAAGCCGCAGACAGTTTAAAATTAATTAAAGGGATACAAACTCTTTTTATTGCGATTCAAAATGACACCATGAATCATGGAAAAATTGATACTATTCTTAAAAATGAACTTCTTAAGAAAAAAATTAATGTAGACTACGCTTTCGAATATTATAAACAAGATACTATTCATACCTCTTTTTCTCCTCAACCGATAGAAGAATATGCTATAATAGAATCTAAATCAACATTTCTTGGACCTGATAAGAAATTCAAAATGAAGTATAGCAATCCTTCATCTGAGGCTTTAAAACGAAGTTCTACAGGTATTTTGTTGTCTTTATTATTATCCTTAGCTGTTGTTTTTAGTTTATTCTATCTATTAAAAATCATTAATGATCAAAAAGAATTAGCAGAAATTAAAAATGATTTAATTAGTAATATCACTCACGAATTTAAAACACCAATTACTACAGTTTCTACTGCATTAGAAGCTATTAATAATTTTAGTGCTATTGATGATAAAGAGAAAACTAAAAAATATGTTTCTATTTCTGAAAGTCAGATTAAGAAGTTACATGTAATGGTAGAAAAGCTTTTAGAAACCGCTACACTCGACAGCGAAAAATTATTATTAAAAGAAGAAGCTGTTGAAATTGTAAGTTTATTAGAAAAATTAAGTAGAAAACATCAGTTATTTACAACTGATAAAAAAATAAACTTCATTTCAAACACTGACGATTTAGTGATTAAAGTTGATGAGTTTCATTTAGAAAATGCTATTTCTAATTTAATTGATAATGCAATAAAATATGGAGGAGATGAAATTCATCTTGAATTTGAATCTTCTGCAAAAAACCTTCAGATTACTGTATCTGATAACGGAAAAGGAATAGACAAAAACCAACAAGATAAAATCTTCGATAAATTTTATAGAGTTCCTAAAGGAAACACACACGATGTAAAAGGTTTTGGAATCGGTTTATATTACACTAAAAAAATTATTGAAAAGCATAACGGGAGCATTCAATTACACTCTATTCCTGGAAAAACAACATTTAAAATCACTATGCCTTATGAGTAAAAAGATAAAATTATTGTTAGCAGAAGATGAACCTAGCTTAGGTCAAATTGTTAAAGAAAGCTTAGAGACTAGAGATTTTGAAGTTTTTCATGCTGTAAATGGTGAAGAAGCCTACGATATGTATACTAAAGAATCACCCGAAATTTTAGTCCTAGATGTAATGATGCCTAAAAAAGACGGTTTTACGTTAGCCAAAGAAATTAGAGAAGAAAACAACAGTATTCCAATTATATTTCTCACTGCAAAATCACAAACTAAAGATGTTATCGATGGCTTTCAACACGGTGGAAATGATTATTTAAAGAAACCTTTTTCGATGGAAGAATTAATCGTAAGAGTTCATAGTTTACTAGATAGAATTAACTTAAAAAAGAATCTAGAAAAAATAATTATTGGTGATTATACATTCAATTACGAAAAACAAAAATTATACTTTAATGATGAAGCCGAACTATTAACTCATAGAGAAAGTGAATTGCTATACTATTTAACAGAAAAGAAAAATGAAATCTTAGATCGTTCATTTATATTAAAAAAACTATGGGGTGACGACGATTTTTTTAATGCTAGAAGTATGGATGTATTTATCTCGAAGCTAAGAAAAAGACTAAAAAAAGATCCAACTGTTGAAATTATTAATGTTCGAGGTTACGGATATAAATTAACCTGTTAATATGAAATAATCGAAGAATAATATGTAATTTTGACCCCATCTAAAAACTAGGATCGTATGCATGTAGCTATAGCAGGAAATATTGGGGCTGGTAAAACTACACTTACTAAATTATTAGCGAAACATTACAACTGGGAACCACATTTTGAATCAGTAGATGAGAACCCTTATCTAGATGATTTTTACGGTGAAATGGAACGTTGGTCATTTAATTTACAAGTATATTTTTTAAACAGTAGATTCCGTCAAATTTTAGATTTAAGGCAATCAGGAAAAAATGTAATTCAAGATAGAACAATCTACGAAGACGCACACATTTTTGCTCCGAACTTACATGCAATGGGATTAATGACAAATAGAGATTTTAGTAACTATTCTTCTCTATTTGAATTAATGGAAAACTTAGTAAACCCACCTGATTTATTAATTTATTTACGTGCAGATATTTCTACTTTAGTAGGACAAATCCACAAAAGAGGTCGAGATTATGAAAGCTCTATTAGTATCGATTATTTAAGTAGATTAAATGAAAGATATGAAGCTTGGATTAGCACGTACAATAAAGGTAAATTATTAGTGATTGAAGTTGATACATTAGACTTTGTAGACAACCCTGAAGATTTAGGATACATTATTGATCGAATTGATTCTCAAATCAACGGATTATTTTAAATTTCTTTTAAACTCACTAATTAATATAGATGTAGCTGTAGCTACATTTAAACTTTCTGTTTGGTTACTTTCACCGAAACGTGGTATTGTTAGTTTATTTTGTATAATTGCTCGAATGGATTCGGAAATTCCATTTGCCTCATTCCCCATGACCAAAACAGCTTCTGTTGGTAAAGTAGTTGTGTAAACATTTTCACCATCCATATCAGCAATAAATATTGGCAAACTCGTTGTTTCTAAATAATTCTCTAAGTCTTCATAAGAAATATCAACTCTACTAATAGACCCCATTGTTGATTGAATTACTTTTTGATTGTAACAATCTACAGTATCTGTAGAGCAAACTAATTTTTGAACTCCAAACCAATCGCATAAACGTATGATTGTTCCCAAATTACCAGGATCATTAATAGCATCTAAAGCAACTATCAAACCTTCATCATTTGCTTTGTTTCCATCCGGTATATGGAAAACACCCAAAACTTTGTTCGGAGTTTTTAATGCTGTAATTTTCTTTAATTCAGCTTCAGAAACAATAGTTGTAAGCTTTACATACTTTTCATCTAATTCATAATCTTCAGTAGCAAAAATTGTATTTACTTTTAAACTAGATTGTAATAATTCATTAACCACTTTTATACCTTCAGCAATAAAAAGTTGATTAATTTTTCTATATTTCTTTTGTCTTAAACTATTGATTAACTTAATTTGGTTTTTTGATAAGCTCATTGGCAGTTTTTTAACAGCTCTTAATTGTAAAAATGGTATTTTTGACAATTCAATTCGACGTGTAAAGTTAATGAAAAAACACAGTTTTTATTTTTTATTACTCTTATTTTTTGGTGCTTGTAGCACAATTAAACACGTTCCTGAAAATGAATTACTACTTACTAAAAACACTATAATTGTTGATAGCGTTAAACAAAACGACGATCGTTTAAACAGTTTACTACTGCAACAAAGAAACGCTAGAGCTATCGGTTTACCTCTTTCACTTTACTTTTATAACTTAGGAAATCCTAGAGGATCTAAAGATGTTGAAGAGTGGGAAAAAAACCATCCGAAATGGTATAATCTTTTCAAAGATGTCTTTTCAGAAAAACAAAGTATAGCAGTTGCTAATACATTTATTGGCTTAAACAATTGGTATTTGAATAACGGGCAAGCTCCAATTATAATTAACGATAAAAAAACAAGAAAAACAGCTGGTAAACTTTTAGCCTATTATACAACCGAAGGATATTTTAGAGCTAAAGTTGCCTATAAAAAAGATACCGTTGGAAGAAAAAAAGGAACCCTAACTTATTTTATAGAAAAAGGTAAACCTTCTTTTTTAGATTCTATTTACACAGATATAAAATCGCCAATTTTAGATTCTATTTATAAAAAACATGCGAGCAAAAACTTCTTAAAAAAAGGAGATCAGTATAAAGATGAAAATTTCATTAAAGAAGCTGACCGAATTGTTAAACTTTTTAGAAATAGAGGTGTTTATAAATTCAATGAAAACTCATTATCGTTTGAGCCTGATACTTTAAAAAACTATCAGAAGACAAATGTTAAAATAGAAATTAAAGATGAGTTAATTGAAAGGAACGGAGAATATATATCCAAACCTTTTAAAATTCAAAAAATAAAGAATATCAATATTTATACTGATTATTCCTATGCCAAAAGAAATGAGCCTTACTATAATCAAGCAAAATTTAAGGACATTAATTTCTTATCTCATGGTAAGTTGAGATACAATCCGAAACACTTAACACAATCTATTTTTATAAGACCAAACCAGGTTTATACTGATTCTTTAAGAAGATTAACCCAATTACATTTAAGAGGTTTAAAAAACTTTAAAACAACATCTATTCGATATAGTTCTATTAATGATGAAGAACTTGAAGCTAATATTTTCTTAACACCTATTGAAAAATATTCTATTGGAGTAGATGCTGAACTATCAAGATCTAACATTCGAAACTTCGATATTTCTGGTAAATTTTCAATTACAAATAGAAACACTTTTAAAGGTGCTGAAATATTTCAACTTTCACTTCAAGGTGGTTTTTTTAACTCTGCAAATGGACCAGGATGGGAGTTTGGAGGAAACTTATCGTTAGAAGTTCCTCGTTTTATGGCTCCATTTGGTTTTCATAGACTTGTTCCTAAACGTATGCAACCTAGAACTATTTTTAGTACTGGTTTAAGCATTCAAAAAAACATAGCGTTAGACAAACAAAACATTTCTGCTGGAATAGATTACAGATGGCAATTCAACAAAAAGAAATCTATTCAATTAGAACTTTTGAATGCACAATATATTAGAAATTTAAATGTTGGAAACTACTTTAATATTTATGGATCTGAATATGCTAAACTAGAAGAAGTAGTCGATATTTTCGATTCAACTTTCAATTTACCTGAACCTGCTCCAGAAAATAATAATGCTATAGTTGATAAAATGAGAGAAATCTCTTTAGATGAAAACTTTAGAACTACAAACCCTGAAGCATTTAGAGATAATTTAAATATTTTAAACCGATACAATATTATTACATCTGATTTCCAGATCCCAGAAATAGCATACACTTTTACTTATAATAATCAGGAAAACATTAAAGATTCTAATTTCTCATATTTCCGAATAAGATTCGCTAACTCTGGAAATGTAATGGGATTATTATCTAATCAAACCAATAGCAATGGACAAACTACTGTTTTTAAAATTCCTATCGCAGAATATTTTAAAACAGATATTGAATACAAAAAATACTGGAATTTAGGAGAGAACAATGTTTTAGCTCATCGTACTTTTTTAGGAGCAATTGTTACTTATAATGATTCTAGCATTCCTTTTTCTAGAAGTTATTTTGCTGGAGGATCTAACGACATTAGAGCTTGGCAAACTTACGATTTAGGTCCTGGTAGAAGAACTCCGGGATTAGAGTATAACATTGGTAGTTTAAAGTTCTTATCATCTTTTGAATATCGTTTTGATATCGCTGGAAGTTTAAAAAGTGCGATCTTTTTAGATTTTGGAAATATTTGGGATATTACTAATTCTTCTAGAGTAGATGCTGAATCTAGATTCCAAGGTATTAAATCGTTAACAGATATGGCTGTTGGAACTGGCTTTGGTGTTCGTTATGATTTTAAATTCTTAGTCGCTCGTTTAGATCTTGGGTTTAAAGTTAGAGAACCATATTTAGCAAATAATAGATGGTTTCAAAATACCAATTTCGCAAATTCTGTATTTAATATCGGAATTAATTATCCTTTCTAAAAGACACCTCAACTAAAACGTAATCGTAATCTAACTTTTGTTTTTCTTCTTTTAATACAAAAATTATGTAGTTTTGTTTCAATTGAAATTACAACACAAACTAAAAAACAAAAAAATGATAAAACCAGGAGTTGCTACTGGACGCGAAGTTCAAGAGATTTTTAAATTAGCAAAAGAGAAAGCTTTCGCTTTACCAGCTGTAAATGTAGTAGGATCTAATTCTATTAACACTGTTTTAGAAACTGCAAAAGAAGTTAATTCTCCTGTTATTATTCAATTCTCTAATGGAGGAGCACAATTCAACGCAGGAAAAGGATTGTCTAATAAAGATCAAAAATCAGCAATTGCTGGAGCTGTAGCTGGAGCAAAACACATTCATTTAATGGCTGAAGCTTATGGTGTTCCAGTAATTTTACATACAGATCACGCTGCTAAGAAATTATTACCTTGGATTGATGGATTATTAGACGCTAGTGAAAAGCATTTTGAAGAGACTGGAAAATCTTTATTCAGTTCTCACATGATAGATTTATCTGAAGAACCATTAGAAGAAAACATCGAAATTTGTAAAGAATACTTAGCTCGTATGAGTAAAATGGGTATGACTTTAGAAATAGAATTAGGAATTACTGGTGGTGAAGAAGATGGTGTAGATAACACTGATGTTGATAGTTCTAAATTATATACACAACCTGAAGAAGTAGCTTACGCTTACGAAGAGTTATTAAAAGTAAGTGATCAATTTACAATCGCTGCTGCATTTGGAAATGTACACGGAGTTTACAAACCAGGTAATGTAAAATTAACTCCAAAAATCTTAAAGAATTCTCAAGAATATATCTCTGAAAAATATAATGTACCTGCAAATACGATTGATTTTGTATTCCACGGAGGTTCTGGTTCTACTTTAGAAGAAATTCGTGAAGCAATTGGTTACGGTGTAATTAAAATGAATATTGATACAGATTTACAATATGCTTTTAATGAAGGGATTCGTGATTACATGAAGAAAAACGCTGACTATTTAGCAACACAAATCGGTAATCCTGATGGAGATGATATTCCTAACAAAAAATACTACGATCCTCGTAAATGGCTTAGAGAAGGAGAATTAACTTTCAAAACTCGTTTAAAGCAAGCTTTCGAAGATTTAAATAGCATAAATACTTTATAGTAGCTTTTATAAGTTATAACCAACTTTACACAAAAGAGTCTCTTAAATTTTAAGAGGCTTTTTTACTATATAAAAAACTCAAAACCAAACTATTATTAATTTTAATTTAAAAAGAATACTCAGTAATTAAAAAACTTTTACATTTGTAAACTAACCTATCCCTAAATACGGGGTAAGTTATTTAAACTGACACTAAACAAACAAAACTAGATTATGGCTTGGTTTAAACGAAAAGATAAAGGGATTCATACCCCTACCGAAGAAAAGAAAGACACACCAAAAGGCTTATGGTATAAAACGCCTAGCGGTAAAATTATTGATACTGAAGAATTAAAAAGAAACTTATATGTAAGTCCAGAAGATGGATATCATGTAAGAGTTGGAAGTAGAGAATACTTTGAATTATTCTTTGACAACAATGAATTCACAGAACTTAATGAAAAGTTAGTTGCTAAAGATCCTTTAAAGTTTGAAGACACTAAAAAATATCCAGACAGATTAAAAAGTGCTCAAGAGAAAACAGGATTAAAAGATGCTGTTAGAACTGCAGTTGGTAAGTCTCAAGGAAAAGATTTAGTTATCGCTTGTATGGATTTCGCTTTTATTGGAGGTTCTATGGGAAGTGTAGTAGGAGAAAAAATAGCTCGTGCTATCGATTATTCTATTCAAAACAATATTCCTTTCTTAATGGTATCTAAATCTGGTGGAGCTCGTATGATGGAAGCTTCATTATCATTAATGCAATTAGTAAAAACATCTGCGAAGTTAGCTCAATTAGCAGATGCTAAAATTCCATATGTATCTTTATGTACAGATCCAACTACCGGAGGAACAACTGCTTCATTTGCAATGTTAGGAGATATTAATATTGCTGAACCTAATGCGTTAATTGCATTCGCTGGTCCTCGTGTTGTAAAAGATACTACTGGTAAAGAATTACCAGAAGGTTTCCAACGTTCTGAATTTGTTTTAGAACACGGTTTCTTAGACGCTATTTACGAACGTAAAGATTTAAAGAAACAAGTAAACTTATACTTAGATTTAATACAAAATCAACCTGTAAGAGCTTAATAAAATAAAAAGACCAGCATAATGCTGGTCTTTTTTTTATCCCAAATAAATCCTAATTATCTTCTTCTTAGCATTATTTCTCTTGATTCTCCAGTACTATTAGTTACTGTAGCTATATTGTCACAATTACCATCTCCGAAATCTAAAGTATAAGCAACTCCATTTTTTGTAATTTCTGTAATCCCACTTACTATGAATTTACAAGCGTACTCTCTTCTTAATTTTTCTGTAATATTTCCAGTAAACTCATTCCCCAGTTTATTTACAAACTTCCAGCTACCTGAAATTAAATACACATCATCTCCTCTAATTAATGTATCGTCACCTGCTATCTTTTCTCTTACTCTTGTTCCTTCTAAACTTACAGTTTCTCCAGTAGCTAAGGTTACAGAAATATTTACCGTATGCGTTGCTTCTTTATTTCCATTACCATTATCTTTTACTTTTACTACAGACTTAGATCCTTCTATCACATTACCATCTACAGAGAAATTATCGAAACTAACTTCTTTAGAGTAACCTGTATCTGTTTTTTGATATACAATAACTATTTTACCTGATAATTCCTTACCTCTTGGCCCTGTACAATTATCTCCAAAATCTAGGGTAATTGTTAATGTTTCTGAAGTTGGGTCAGCTTCTACTGTTCTAGTTACACAATCAGCTACACTACTACTTGAACTATCTGTACTTCTACCTAATAAATTAAAATCGATATCATCGTCTTCTAAAATATTATCGATATCAGAAGTAATATCATCTGCTACCACTACATCTTGAATATCCTCTGTACTTAATTCTACAGAATCATTCATGGTAACTCCCTCTTCATCAGAACATGACATAAAAACCATAGCTCCTAGCAACATCATTAATCCGAATTTTAAAACTTTCGCTGTCATAATTAATAGTATTTAAAAGTTAATCTGATTCTTGGACTTAACATTAAGGAAAAGGTTTAATAAACTTTAATTATTTTTTTAGAAAAATTAGTTGTACTTTTGCCACTTCAATGAAAATTTTGATACATTAAAATCATTTAAACAATATTGGTATGTATTTAACTAAAGAAGTAAAAGAGCAAATTTTTGCAAAGCACGGTAAAGACGGAAAAGATACTGGAACAGCTGAGGGACAGATCGCGTTATTTACTCACAGAATTAACCACTTAACTGAGCACTTAAAGAAAAATCGTAAAGATTTTAACACAGAGCGCTCTCTAGTGAAAATGGTAGGTAAGCGTAGAAGTTTACTTGACTATTTAAAGAAGAAAGATATCAACAGATATCGTGCAATCATCAAGGAATTAGGAATTAGAAAATAATACCTATCTAAAAGAGGCTGGAATTTTCAGCCTCTTTTTTTATTATCTTAGCGAAAGTTGTTTTAACTTTTTAAACTTAAAACTTCCATTGAAATAACAACAACACACACACAACACAACTACAACTAACAACGTAATTTATTTGAAAAAAACACTTTATGATTCCAAAAGTATTTAGCCAAGTTATTGAACTTGGAGATGGAAGAACCATTACCTTAGAGACAGGAAAGTTAGCAAAACAAGCAGATGGTTCTGTTGTTGTAAGTATGGGAGATACCATGATTTTAGCTACTGTAGTTTCGGCAAGAGAAGCTAATCCTGGAATTGACTTTTTACCACTTACCGTAGACTATAGAGAGAAATTTGCCGCAGCGGGTAGATACCCAGGTGGTTTTATGAAACGTGAAGCGAGACCAAGTAACGAAGAAATTCTTACAATGCGTTTAGTAGACAGGGTATTACGTCCATTATTCCCAAAAGATTATCATGCAGAAACTCAGGTAATGATGCAATTAATGTCTCATGACCCAGAAGTTATGCCAGATGCTTTAGCTGGTTTAGCTGCATCAACTGCAATTCAGTTATCTGATATTCCTTTTGAAGCTCCTATTTCTGAAGTAAGAGTTGTAAGAGTAAACGGAGAATTTATTATCAACCCGAGTCCTGCTCAATTAAAAGAAGCTGATATCGACTTAATGGTTGGTGCTTCTAAAGACTTCGTTGCGATGGTAGAAGGTGAAATGGATGAAGTTTCAGAAGAAGAAATGGCAGATGCTATTCGTGTAGCACATGAAGCTATCAAATTACAATGTGAAGCACAAGAAGCATTAGTAAGTAAGGTAGGTAAAAAAGAAACTCGTGAATATGAAGTTGCAGTTACAGATGAAGCTTTAGAAGAAAAAATTAAAGCTGCTACTTATGATAAATGTTACGAAATCGCTAAAAGAGGTACTTCTAAGAAAGAAAGAGGACAGGCATTTTCTGAGGTAAAAGATGAAGTTAAAGCTTTATTTTCTGAAGAGGAATTAGAGGAACAAGGAGATTTAATCTCTAAGTATTTCAGCAAAGCACATAAAGCTGCTGTTCGTGATTTAACATTAAATGAAGGTTTACGTTTAGATGGACGTACAACTACAGATATAAGACCAATTTGGTGTGAAGTAGATTATTTACCAAGAACTCATGGTTCATCTATCTTTACACGTGGAGAAACTCAAGCATTAGCAACAGTTACTTTAGGTACTTCTAGAGATGCTAATATGATTGATTCTCCAACAATTCAAGATGAAGAGCGTTTTTACTTACACTATAACTTCCCTCCATTTTCAACTGGAGAAGCTCGTCCAATTCGTGGAACTTCTCGTCGTGAAATAGGACACGGAAACTTAGCACAAAGAGCTTTAAAAGGTATGGTTCCTGAAGATTGTCCCTATACTGTTCGTGTGGTTTCTGAAGTTTTAGAAAGTAACGGATCGTCTTCTATGGCAACAGTTTGTTCTGGTACAATGGCATTAATGGATGCTGGAGTTCAGCTTAAAAAACCAGTTTCTGGTATTGCTATGGGATTAATCTCTGATGGTGATCGTTATGCAGTGTTATCGGATATCTTAGGTGATGAAGATCATTTAGGTGATATGGATTTTAAAGTAACAGGAACTGCTGATGGAATTACTGCTTGTCAGATGGATATTAAGATTAAAGGTTTATCTTATGAAATCTTAGTAAATGCATTAAAACAAGCTCGTGATGGTCGTTTACATATCTTAGAGAAATTAACAAATACGATTGCTACACCAAATACTGAAGTTAAAGCTCATGCTCCTAAAATGGTTACGGTTCGTATACCTGGAGATTATATTGGTGCTATGATTGGACCTGGAGGTAAACATATTCAAGAATTACAAAAAGAAACTGAAACTACTATTGTAATTAATGAAGATGAAGTTACTGAGGAAGGAATTGTTGAAATTTTAGGTACAAGCCAAGAGGGTATTGATAAAGTTTTAGAGCGAGTTAAAGCGATTACTTTTAAACCTGAAAAAGGAAGCATTTACGAAACTAAAGTAATTAAGATTTTAGAATTTGGTGCTGTTGTTGAATATACAGAAGCTCCTGGTAATGAAGTTTTATTACACATTTCTGAATTAGCTTGGGAACGTACTAAAGATGTTAATGATGTAGTAAAAATTGGTGACATTATTGATGTGAAGTACTTTGGTGTAGATCCTAAAACTCGTAAAGAGAAAGTATCTAGAAAAGCTTTATTACCAAAGCCTGAAGGATATGTTTCTAAACCAAGAAATAACGACAACAAAGGTAGAGATAATCGTAACCGTGATAATCGAAGAGACGATAGAAAACCTAGAACAGAAAAGAAAGAAAATTAATTTTCTGTTTATATAAAGCAAAAAAAATCGTCAATAAATAAATTGACGATTTTTTTTGTTCTTATTTCTTTACTAGTATCTTATTACTTATTCCATCTGGTAGAACTACTTTTACTAGATAATTTCCTGTGGTTAAAGTTGAAATTGGTATCGTTACTTTTCCATCAACAACCTTCTTTTCAATATCGAACGATTTTACTTTATTTCCTAATATTGAATAAATCTCAATTGATGAATTGCTGAAATCTAGAGAATTCTTAAAGCTCACATTTAATACATCATGAGCAGGATTCGGATACATAATTTCAATAGCATCATCTTTAACGATATCTTCAGAACTTAAAGTAGTTCCTGTATCTTCAATAGCATTTACTCCAGCTGTCCAAGCAGTACCATTATACTCGTAAGCTCCTAGATCTGGAGCTGTTCCATTAAATGATTTTGCAAAACCAGAAACCACCACACCTTTATCTACTACTAAACCAGTTTCTGTAGGAAGAAAATTTTGAGCATCAGCATCTACAAAAGGAGAAGCAGCACTAATTAAATTATCTTTTACATCAAAACCAGTTTCATCAAACCAATCACCTACGTTAGAGTAGTTATTATAAACTCTATTATTCTTTTGTTCATAACCGTTAACCCAAGAAGCCATAGCTTGACCACAATTCCATAATGTATTATGAAAAAAATCTAAATTCCAATTTGCCCAATTCACTTGATAACCAGACCAAGACACATTCCACACTACATTATGATGTACTATGTATCCTTTACTATTATTATCTAAATAAATTCCTGCAGCTTTTGTTCCCGCATAAGTTGGTGGTTTAGAATCGTGAAACCAATTATGATGCACTTCTGTTCCTTTTAAATCATTATTTCCTACAGTATAAAACACACCAGAATCTGCATTAATTAATTGTGCTTTAGAAACATCATTATATGCGACTTCACAAGTATTTCCACTTACATAAATCCCATCTCTTCCAGAATTGAAAACTCTGTTTTTTAATATTTTCACGTTATTGGCAGTAGATCTAATTGGAGTAGCATGAATTCCTAGATAATCGATGTTAGAAATAGTATTGTTTTCAATAATTGAATTATGTGCTCCTGCCCAATTCTGAATTGAAATTCCGTTAGCCGAACTATGATTTATTCTACAATTTCTCACAATTGTATTGGGGCCTAAAACTTCAATAGCAGATTCACCAACTCCAGCGGATGTGCTCGCTAAATTATCGAAACCTTCACTTCCATGGATTACTTCATTATTTTCAAAAACATTAAAATCTCCTCTAATTTTTACACTTCCTCCAAAAAACTTAATTCCCTCGATTTTAATATAATCACCTCTTAATTCTGCAGTAAATTTATGAGTAGCATATTCTACAGTATCATCATTAGGTTTTGAACCATCTGCTGTTTGAAAATATAATGTTTTAGTTCCTTCATCATAATACCATTCTCTGGCATAATCTAAAGCTTCTAGCTTATTAAATAAATACAACTGACCTCTATGTCCGTTTCTTAAAATAGTTGGATTATGAGGATCGAAAGGCCATTTGGTAATATCTACACCTCCATGTTCAATTCTCGTTGTTGTACTACTTGTAATTCTTCTAGTCCAACTCGTTCCTGAATGTCCTCCAATATAATACACCAAACCACCAGTCCAATCAAAATCTGGAACTTCGGTTAACGTAAAAAAATTGTTTCCTCCATTCTCTATAAACTTACAATCTACTGTAAATCTATTATTATCTTCATTATTTGGCCATCTCGCCAAATCCATATGAGCTTGGTTATGATATACATTTCTAAATCTTTCTTCAATAGACATATCTACAGATGTCTTATAAATATTTCCTGAATGTAATTGCCAGCCATTAATAAAAGTAGTTGCTTTTATAGTTACATTTTCTCCATCAGCAGCTTTAAATGTCAAATAATTTCCTGCCGATCCATTTTTATTTACAAATAATTGCTCTTCATAAACACCTCCTTTAATAATACAAGTACTACCAGGAGACATTACAGATACAACTTTGTTAAATGTTTTAAATGGATTACTTTCTGTTCCTGTATTACTATCATCTCCATTAGTTGCAACATAATATGTATTTTGAGCAAATAACAATAAGTTAGAAATGGTAAAAAGTAATACAAAAAGCAGTTTAATTTTGTTGGTTTTCATGATTTTAGGGATTGATTATACTAGCAAACGTAGCCATATTTTTTTTAGTGTATACTGTTCAAAAAAACAACGTAAAAATTTAAATTAATCCTATAAGGTTTTGTTTCTTTGCCTAACGAAATAAAGGCATTGAGAATACAACGTATTACATATTTATCATTAGGTACTAATCAAGGAAATAAGACTGAAAATCTTCAAAATGCAATTGATTTAATTGCTGAAGAAGTCGGTTCTATTTTAAAAATTGCTTCTATCTACGAAACTGCTTCTTGGGGATTTGATAGCGACAATTTTTATAATACTTGTATAAAAGTTTCTACCTATTTACCACCTGAACAACTTATTCAGAAACTTTTATGGATAGAAAAGGAATTGGGAAGAGTTAGAAAAACTTCTGATTCTTATGCTGATCGATTAATTGATTTGGATGTATTATTATTTGAGGATGAAATTATTTTTACTCAAGAATTAATTGTTCCACACCCTAGAATGTTGGATCGTAAATTTGCCTTAGCTCCGCTTGCTGAAATCGCTAAAAATGTAATTCACCCTATAGCTAAAAAACAAATAGTGAACTGTTTAAAAGAATGTTCAGATACTTCTGAAATTAAACAGTTAGATATTGTTTTAGAAAGACCAATTCCTATTTCTGAACAATACAATTACATTGCTATTGAGGGAAATATTGGTGCAGGAAAAACGACTTTAGCTACTATGATTTCTAATGATTTTAATGCTAAAATTGTTTTAGAACGTTTTGCTGACAACCCGTTTTTACCAAAATTTTACGAAGATCAGGAGCGTTATGCTTTTCCTTTAGAAATGAGTTTTTTGGCTGATCGCTATCAACAACTTTCTGATGATTTAGCACAATTTGATTTGTTTAAAAACTTTGTAATTTCTGATTATTACATTTTCAAATCATTGATTTTTGCTCAAGTTACTTTACAAAATGACGAATACAAATTATATCGAAAAATGTTTGATTTAATGTATAAGGAAATTGTGAAACCAGATGTATATGTGTATTTATACCAAAACACTGATCGATTATTACAGAATATTGAAAAACGTGGGCGTGAATACGAGCAAAATATTGAAGCTTCTTATTTAGAGAAAATTCATGATGGTTACAGTAACTTTATAAAAACACAACAAAATTTAAATATTTTAGTGATAGATGTTTCTGAGTTAGATTTTGTACAAAATAAAGAAGACTATAAAACTATCATAAAAAAAATCAAGGAACACCGTCCTTGATTATATTAAGTTATTTAATCTCAACTGTATCTTTTTTAAGAACCACTGTAATATCTTTATTTGGAGGAATTCCATTGGAATAATAACCAAACGAATATATTTGATTAGAATAGGTTTCATCAGTTTTTAACATCATTATTCCATCAGTTTTAGTTTTAAGCTCATTAAAATCAATGAAAAAACTTTGTGATTCTCCTTCGTTAATTTCTTCTAATAACTCTGACCTAAAACCTGTTTCAATACTAATATTTTCTAAAGTTTTTCCACTTTCATTAATAACATGTATTGTTGTACCGTTTTTACAAGAGAAACAAAACCCAATTAAAATAATCAATAAATAATATTTTATACTTTTCATAGCTGTAATTTTTTAATTCTTATTCTTTATTAGTTTAAAATTAACTTCAGTATTTTTTAATTCTATAAAATTATCCTCAAAATTTAAAATTTTATACGCTTGAATATCTCCCTTAATTGCCTTCGGGTGATAAAACCCTTGTGATTCACTGTTGCTCATGTAGACTTCTAGAATATAATTCCTATCAGATCTTAACACTAATATTTGTCTATCTAAAAATTCACCATCTATAAAAACCTCAACTTTGTCTTTGTAATTTCCTTTTTTAAAAACTAATGTTCTATTTCCATCTTTATCTTCACTTGCATCTACAGACTCTTTTTGCTCATTTAAAGAATAAATCATTACATTTTTTAATGGTTTTTCTTCAAGATTACACACCTTAAACTCTAAAGTAATTGAGTCTTTTTCATTAAAATAACTTTTCGATTTAAAATAACTATTCTCTTTAAGTGATGTTAAATTATAGTTCAAAAAGAGACTATCATTTTTTATTTTATAATTTCCTTTACCTTTTGATGAAACTCCTAAATCACCACCTTTTTGAAAAGTAAAAACTCCATCTTTAAAAAATTCATACTTCTCATAACTAAATAAAACATCTCTGAGATAAACTCCTTCTAAAGTTTTCTGAGCATTAATTTTATAAAAACCAATTAACAAGACTATGTATAAAAACGACTTCATTCTCATCTTTTTTAAATAACAACTAAAATATAGATTTATTACAAAAAAAAAATGCGGATAAACCACACTTTTAATGTGGTTTATCCGCACTTTATATACTTTAAAATTAAGTCTGAGACTTACTTTTTAATCAGTTCTAGTTTTTCTGCGAAATAATCACAGAAATCTCGCATAGTTGCGCTCATTTTTGTATCGTCTGTAGCACGTTCAAAAGTATTTGCCATAGAAACTAAAGTTTGATGAAAAAACTGCTTCATTTCATCTACAGGCATATCTTTTGTCCATAAATCCATACGCAATGTATCTTTTTTCTTATGATCCCATACAGACAACATAACAGCTTTAGATTCTGCTTCTTTTATGCCTCCATCTTCAGCATTCCATGTAATCTCTTCAGGAACTCTATTTTCGTCTAATGCTATTTTAAATTTTATTTCAGAAGTATGTGCTATTGCCATTTATTTACGCTTAGGTTTGTACTTTGATTTTTTAAAAATTTCGTCTCCTCTTTTTAATAAAAGTTCCTGCAAAGATACATCATTATTTCGCATGTAAGAACGAACTATTTGCCATCCTACCCAAGCTCCAATTCTACCTGGAGATAAATTATCTTCTCCTAAGTAAAATTTAGAAAAAGGAGCAATATCTAAAAAACGTTTGTTCAATTTACTATCAGTACTATATAATAAATCTCGCTCTATAAAGTACTTCCAAATATCTTCTTCACTATTTACTGCCCAGTCAAACTTTTCGGATGCGTAACCTATTTTTTCTTTATCTGAAATGTTAGGCAAATATCTATCGAGCAAATACAACTTTTTTCCCTCATAAATCATTTTATTAATAAAACTTCGCTCGGTATTTGGTGGTAACTGCACATTAATTATTGCATTTGCTGCATCTACTATAATATGATCTTCTGTATTATTTTGTTTTACATACTGCGGATAATCATTATAAAACTCATGCGATGCTCCTAAATAACAATCTAAAGAAATCAACATAAAATCACCATTATAAACAACTCTATTATCATAATCTATATTTGTTAGCATCGTAATTACCACTGGTGCTACAAACTTTGTGTTATAATATGTAACATACTGAAATAGTGATTTTAATTTTTGAACCTGTGATGTAAAATCTGTATATTTTTTTTGAACTTCTGCAAAAAGCTCTTGTTCATCTTTATTTTGAATTTTATTTACCCAAACAGAATCGTTATTGTGAGGAAAAAGTAATGGATACTTTTCATTAACCTTTGGCAATGTTTTTACAGTAGCTGTATAAAAATCGATATCAAATCGATATAGTTTAGAATCTACTGTAATTTTAGACACATCTACTTTAAATTTTTCTTCTTTTTTACAGGATAATATTATGAATCCTACAATAAAAAGGCATATAATTTTACGCATGAAATCGCTATCTTTACGTTTAAATATTAAACTTCGAATTTACTAAAATCGTATAACATGAATACACCTAAAGTTGCTGAACATATTACAAACTGGTTAAAAGATTATGCTGAAAATGCGAAAGTAAAAGGATTTGTAGTTGGAGTTTCTGGAGGAATTGACTCTGCTGTAACATCTTCTTTATGTGCCAGTACAGGATTACCAACTTTATGTGTAGAAATGCCAATTCACCAAGCGCAAAGCCAAGTAAATCGGGCACAAGAACATATTGCACAATTAAAAGAACGTTTTGCTAATGTTTCTGAAGCTAGAGTTAATTTAACATCTACTTTTGAAGATTTTAAAACCGTAACTCCAGAAGTTGAACAATCCGCTCAATTAGATTTAGCTTTGGCAAATACACGAGCACGTTTACGTATGACTACTTTATACTATTTTGCTGGTTTACACGGTTTACTAGTAGCTGGAACAGGTAATAAAGTAGAGGATTTTGGTGTTGGTTTTTTCACGAAATATGGTGAAGGTGGCGTAGATTTAAGTCCGATTGCTGATTTAGTAAAATCTGAAGTATATGCTTTAGGTGAATATTTAAAAGTACCTGAATCTATCCAAAAAGCACAACCTACAGATGGACTTTTTGGTGACAGCAGAACAGATGAAGATCAAATAGGAGCTTCTTATGATGAGTTAGAATGGGCGATGAAAATGCAAGATGCTGGTAAAAAAGCTGATGATTTTTCTGGCAGAGAAAAAGAAGTATTTAGTATTTACATTCGACTAAATACAATTAATCAACATAAAATGGTTCCAATTCCAGTTTGTGAAATTCCAAATGAATTAAAATAGAATTTAATTTCTATATAGCTAACTATATTTAAACAAAAAAAAAATAAAAAACCATATAAAAATATATGGTTTTTGTTTTTTTACTGATTATCAAACTACAATAAGTTAGCTGAAATCATTAATTGTTTAATTTTTTTATACGCTTTTTTCTTGTGTCCATTTGAAATTTGAAATGGTAATTCAATGAACAACACGATCAATTGACCAATTTGGAGCAATTTTCTCATAGTTTCTAGATTTGTTTCTGATTCTTTTTTGTTTCTGATTCTTTTCTTTCGGGTTACGAATATATAAAAAAATGTTAAAAATCAAAAGGTTAAATCACTCTACTAAGCTTTTCGTACAATAATTTTTTAAGTTCAAGATAATTTACTACCTCTTCTTTAAGTTCATTCAAGTTTTTCAAACTAGAAATATTTTCCTCTTCTTCTTGGTATGAATTCGATATTTCAGAAACCTGTTCCATAATATCTCTCAATTTATTTTCTACTAGAGATCTTCTCAAATTTAAAATAACATCAGTTACTAATTTAGGTAACTTTTCATCTTCATCTTTGAGAATAATATCTTTTCTACTCCAATCGCTTAATTGGTATTTCTCTTCATCCATAAGTATGTTAGTAACTAGCATAGCTACATCTGAGTTTTCACTAACAATAAGCTTATCTATGATGATTTTTTCGTCTTGATTAAGTTGGTGTATAATTTCGTAATAAACTTCCCTAAATTCCTCGTTAGAGAACTCTATTTCATCTTCTTGCAAATTCAAATATAGTTCATTAGAAACCGTATTAACATATTCTTCTTTTTCTAATATAGGTCGACCATACTTATCATGAGCGTTTACCCAGTTTATAAATTCTACCTCTTTATTCCCATGTAAAAGTAAAATCTTTATTATCTCTTTTTCATAAATTAAGAGGCTATCTATTTTAGGTTTTTTAGAACTTTCCCTTACAGGTTGCATTTGTGGTTTAGCAGAAGTTTGATTTCTGTTTCTTTCTGCTCTAGTTTCACCACCACCCCTATTAATTAACTGTGCTAATTCGCTAAAAAGTACTCGCTCTGAAATATCCATAATACGAGCACATTCTTGCACATACACTTCTCTTTGAATTCCATCAGGGATTTTTGAAATACTTGTTACAATATCTCGAATTAATCCTGCTTTTTTAACCGGATCGTTTTGAGCATCTTTAATTAATAAAGAAACTTTAAAACCAATAAAATCTTGAGCTGTTTCCTCTAAATATTTTTTAAGCTCGGCATCGGAATTTGATTTTGCAAAACTATCTGGATCTTCTCCTTCGGGAAAAGTAACCACTTTTACATTCATTCCTTGCTCTAGAATAAGATCTATACCACGTAAAGAAGCTCGAATACCGGCTGCATCTCCATCAAAAAGTACCGTAATATTATTAGTTAAACGGTTTATCAATCGAATTTGATCTGGAGTTAAGGCTGTTCCTGAAGAAGCTACAACATTCTCAATTCCAGATTGATGAAAAGAAATCACATCAGTATATCCTTCTACCAGAAAACAATTGTCTTGCTTAGCTATTTCTTTCTTTGCTTGATACAAACCATAAAGTATTTTACTCTTATGGTAAATATCACTTTCTGGTGAGTTTAAATATTTTGCAGCTTTTTTATCGTTCGTTAAAATTCTACCTCCAAAACCAAGTATTCTACCAGACATACTATGAATTGGAAACATTACTCTCCCCTTAAATCTATCGAAAGTTCTTACTTTTTCTCCACCTTCTTTTACAATGGTTAACCCAGTAGATTTTAAATATTTTAAGTCGTATCCTTTAGCTAAAGCTGCTTTTGTGAAGTTATCCCACTCATCTTTACAATATCCTAAATCGAATTTTTCGATAGTATCTTCTCTGAAACCACGTTCTTTGAAATATGAAAGTCCGATTGCTCGTCCTTTCTTAGTATTCATTAAAACATCATGAAAATAATCTTTTGCAAATTTTGAAACAAGAAACATACTTTCTCGTTCGTTCATTTGCTCTTTTTGTTCATCACTCTGCTCAGTCTCCTCTATCTCAATATTATATTTTTTAGCTAGCCAACGTATTGCTTCAGGATAAGTAAAATGTTCGTGTTCCATAAGGAATGAAATTGAATTCCCTCCTTTTCCTGTACTAAAATCTTTCCAAATTTGTTTTACTGGAGATACCATAAAGGAAGGAGTTCTTTCATCTGTAAAAGGACTTAATCCTTTAAAACTACTTCCTGATTTTTTTAATTGTACAAACTCACCTATCACCTCCTCTACACGAGCAGCTTCGAAAACTCTTTCTATGGTTTGTTGGGTAATCATCTATAAAAATTGAAGCGCAAATATAGTTTTGTTCTTCAATGAAAACTAATATTTATACTATTCAAATTTAATAAAACCTTATTTAACAATCTTTTTCAGCTATTTAAGATTCGTTTTAAAAATATTTAACAAAAAAAGCATCGAGATAAACTCAATGCTTTTTATATTTTTTTGAAATAAAAACTCTTTAAGATGCTGCTTTTAATTTTTGTAAAGCCTTCTTAGTTAATTTCTCTTCGGCATAATTTCTTGTTACCTCAAATTCTTTAGTATCTGAACCTGGTAACTCAAACATTGCATCTGTTAAAATAGCTTCACATAATGAACGTAAACCTCTTGCTCCTAGTTTATATTCTACAGCCATATCTACAATATATTGTAACGCATCTTCTGTCATAGAAAACTCAACGTCATCCATAAAGAATAGCTTTGTGTATTGCTTTATTATTGAGTTTTTAGGCTCTGTTAGAATTGCTCTTAATGTTTTAGCATCTAAAGGATTCATGTAGCTTAAAACAGGTAAACGACCGATAATTTCTGGTATTAAACCAAAAGATTTTAAATCTGCTGGAATAATGTATTGTAATAAATTATCCTCATCGATTTTATCTTCATCTATTGAAGCGCTATATCCTACAGCTTGCATATTTAGTCGCTTACTGATAATTCTATCTATACCTGAAAATGCTCCTCCTGCAACAAATAAAATATCTTTAGTATTTACTTGTATGAATTTTTGCTCAGGATGTTTTCTTCCACCTTTAGGTGCTACATTTACAATTGCACCTTCTAATAACTTTAGTAAGGCTTGTTGAACTCCTTCACCAGAAACATCTCTAGTAATAGAAGGATTATCACCTTTACGAGCAATCTTATCGATTTCATCGATAAAAACGATTCCTCTTTCTGCTTTTTCTACATCGTAATCTGCAGCTTGTAATAATCTACTTAGAATACTTTCAACGTCTTCACCAACATATCCTGCCTGAGTTAATACAGTTGCATCTACAATAGCAAAAGGAACATTTAACATTCTTGCAATAGTTCTTGCAACTAATGTTTTTCCTGTACCTGTTTCACCAACTAAGACAATATTTGATTTTTCAATCTCTACTCCATCGTTTGGAGATTTTGACTGTAATAATCTTTTATAGTGATTATATACTGCAACAGACATTGCTTTTTTTGTTTGCTCTTGTCCTACAATATATTCATCTAAAAAAGACTTTATTTCAATTGGTTTTTTTAAGATTAGATCATTAGAGAGAGTTGTTGTTTTTGCTTCTGCAATCTCCTCCTGCACTATTCCATAAGCTTGCTCGATACAACGATCACAAATATGGGCATCCATACCTGCAATCAATAAATCTGTTTCCGCTTTTTTGCGTCCACAAAACGAACATTCTAAATTTTGATCTTGTGACATATTTATTTACTACGTTTTCTATTATAATCTTAGCTTATTTTCTGCTAAGCACTTCATCAATCATTCCGTATTCTTTCGCTTCGTCTGCTTTCATCCAATAATCACGATCAGAATCTTCATGAACTTTATCGAAAGGCTGCCCTGAATGATTAGAAATAATATTGTACAGTTCAGTTTTTAACTTTCCTATTTCCTTTACAGTAATCTCCATATCAGAAGCTTGACCTTGTGCTCCACCTAAAGGTTGGTGAATCATTATTCTTGAATGTGGTAATGCGGAACGCTTACCTTTTTCTCCTGCACACATTAAAACTGCTCCCATAGAAGCTGCCATACCAGTACAAATTGTTGCTACATCTGGTTTAATAAACTGCATCGTATCGTAAATACCTAAACCAGCATAAACTCCACCTCCTGGAGAATTAATGTATATTGAAATATCTTTGTTTGAATCTACACTTTCTAAGAATAATAACTGAGCTTGAATCACATTTGCGATTTGATCATTTATTCCTGTTCCTAAGAAAATAATACGATCCATCATTAAACGTGAAAAAACGTCCATTTGTGCAACATTTAATTGACGCTCTTCAATGATATATGGAGTTAAGCTACTTGTTATTTTATTATAATATGTGCTACTGATACCGTGGTGTTTAGTAGCATACTTTTCAAATTCTTTTCCGTAATCCATTATATAAGATTTGTTTTAAAGTTACAAACGTTAAAGATACAAAGATTTTTTTGTTAAAAAACAGTTTATCTTTTTATTAAAACATGAAATGAGAAACGGAAAATTACACTAAAAAACAATGTTAACTACACTACTTCTTGTACAAGATAAATGTCTTTATCGAATGCTATTCTAAATAAACTACCTCTTTTAGGATGTGAATCTACAATATGATTTCCAGACAATTGCTCTACTCTATCTTTAATATTTTTTAATCCAATTCCATCTTCTACTGAATTAACATTAAATCCTTTTCCGTCGTCTTCGTAAGTTAAATAGATTTTATCTTCTACAATTTCTAAATTTATATCTATTGAAGTTGCATTTGCATGCTTAATTGTATTGGAAATCAATTCTTGAAATATTGCAAAAATTTCACTTTGTAAGTATTTATCTATGTTGTTGATAATCTCTGTATCTGAGGCTGTAAAATTGATATTCAAATCAGAAATTTCATCAATATTACTGATGTATTCATTTAAAACTTCTGAATAATCATTTTGACGTATTTTTCTAGGCAACAGATTGTGAGATAATTCCCTTACTTGCTCGTAAGTATCACTTAGATCATTTTTAATCTTTTGGAGTTTTTTTGAATCCTCTGATAATTCTTCAAACTGTAATTTTATCGCTGCCATATTGCTACCTATTGAATCATGCAAACCTCTTGCTAATCTTTTTCGCTCTGCATCTTGACCTTCAATAACTGCTTTAACCAATTCTAACTCTTGCTTTTTCATTAAGTTTTTCACTTTCTGATAATTAAAAGCCTCTTGAGTCTCATTTAAAATTTTCTGAGTTTTTAAACGTTGAAAATAAAACCTTAAAAGCAATAATATTGCTATTATAATTATAAGTGAAGTTCCTAAAATTATATTTCTAATCATAGCTTGTTGAGCTATTTCTTTATCCTTAAATTCTTGTTCTTTTTTAAGTAAAACTATTTCTTTTTCCTTTTCTAAAGTTTCGAATTTAACTTCTAATTCATTAATCTCTTTTTCTCGCTGTAATTTATTTATTGAATCTTTCAGAGTGATATATTTTTCAGAATATTGAAACGCTTCTTTATACGATTTTTCTCCCTTTTTTATTTCTCTTAAAAAGCCATAAGAATCTAATTCATCTTTTAAATTACCTTTCTTTATATAATCCTTCAAAAGAGGCATTAATAAACTTTCTGCTTTTTTATAATTTCCATTTTTAACATAAACTTCAACTAAATATTCGTTAGCCTGTCTTTCTTGATTGTAATATCCTAGTTTTTTACTTTCACTAATAATATTTTTTAATTCATTTATACCTTCTTTCTCCTTCCCAATTTTCAGTAAGTTGTGTGCTATATTAAGTTTTAAAGTTAATTCAAAATATAAATTACCTTTTAATTGTGATAAAGCTTTATGATAATATTCGTTGGACTTTTTATAATCTTTAAAAGCTGTTGCATAAATATTACCTATAGAAGAATTACACATCATTTTCACTCTATTTTGGGGACTTTTTGAACCTTTTTCATAGAACTCTAAAGCTTTTTCATGCTCTCGATTCATATAGTATAAATTCCCTAAGTTTACTATAAAGCCGTAATAATTATTCATGTCGCCCCACTCCTCTGCTTTTTGAATTCCGTCTATATAGAGTTTTTTAGCTTTATCTATTATTCCTTTAGCAAAATAGCCTGTTGCTAAATTCATACTTCCCATAATGTATCGCTTTCGCTTAATTGAGTCGGTAGAAAAATTCTTATATGTTAATGTTTTTTCTGCATAATAAATTGCTGAATCTAAACTACGCATTTTAGAAAAATAAGAAGAAATTAAACTTGTAGCCAAAGATTTTCCTGAATCAGAATTTCCTTCTTTCATCAATTTTAAAGCTTTTGTATATGCTTCTTTTTCTTTACTTTCTTTAAAAAAAAGATTACTTATCTCGTTCATAGACTTTCTATCTTTCTTTTCTAAGAGTTTTAAGTTTGTATTTTGAGAGAAACTACTCCAAAAACATAACAAAATTAGTATTGGGGATATTTTATTCATAATTATTCATTAACAGCTCTTCCTCAGGTAAAAAACGTAAAAAAACTCTATTTAACATATATTATTATGTTATTAAAAGATATTATTTTAACAAAATTCAATTTCTACCATGAAAAACACCTTTTAAAATTAAGTTTCACTGTTTTCAGGGATGTAAAACTTTTTATTGATCTCTAATTTTGTAGTTGTTAAAACTAATCCCTTAGTAAAAGAAATAATACAGCTAGGGACAAAAGGGAACAAGGGGAATCGGCATGTTAAATAGAGGAAGTTCAGAATTGTTTGAAAAATCACCTGAAATTGCATGGGCGAAAACAAATGTCCATGCAGATGATGGTAATGCTCTTTGTTAGTCAATCGAGTTGATTAGAGAATTGAAGAATAACGTTTATTTTTACTCTATATATTTCATTTTAATTGCATAACGAGTTAGTCCAGCTAAATTTCTTACTCCTAATTTAGAAATAAGTGTTTTCCTGTAACTCTCTATTGTATGTTTACTTAAAAAAAGTTGATCTGCTATTTCTTGTGTTGTATACTCTTTAGCAATTAATGTAATAACGTCTATTTCTCTCTTAGTTAGTTTTATCTTTTCTTTTTCATCGGCTTGCTTTTTTTTTAAATAAACTTCTTTAATTTTTTTTGAAAAAAAACGTTTACCCGATAAAATGGTTTTTACTGCTTCTAGCAATTCTCTTTTGGTAGCATTTTTAGATAAATATCCATCAACATTATACTGAATTAATTCTTCGATCATATCAACATTCATGTGCATACTGATTATTAAGACCTTTACTTTAGTATACTTTTCTTTAATTAATTTTGTTAGTTCGATTCCGTTAATATCTGGCATAGAAATATCAGAAATTATTAAATCGACATCCTTATCAGAATTTATATCTAAATACTTTAAAATTTCATTTCCGTTTTTAACACTTAAAGCGATATTATAATTCTCTTCAGTTTCAACCAAGCCTTCTAAGCCTTCTCGAAACATAGAATGATCATCAACAATTATTAAATTAAATTTTTGCATTAGATATATAGGGGTTAAGTGCTAAATCGACTTAAATGTATTACTTTTTTTTAAAAACTACTTTTTTAACTTAATTAACTTTCATTATTCTTTCAATAATTAAAAAAATAGGTTGAAAACGAAAAAAACCAGCAAAAAATTGCTGGTTTATACTAACTACTTACTTAGGGTAATTTATTCAAATTAAATTAGGGATTATTAAAATGGTGGACAACCACCCCCGCGTAGTTTTTGAAAACTCTTCACGTTGCAAATGTAATTACCTTAGTTAAAAACCTTTAAAAAATGTGGTGACAAAAAGTGACAATCTCCTATAAACTTTGAATAAAATGCTCTAATTCTTGGTTTTTAGGAACTTTCATCTTTTTTCTTATTCTGTATCGTAAAGATTTTATTGAATCGACACTTGAGTTTCTTATAGAAGCAATTTCTTTTATAGATAAGTTTAATCTAAGAAAAGTACAAACTTCTCTTTCTGTTTTTGTAAGTTCTGGAAACTTATCTATAATAATTTTATCAAAACCTTGATTAACCTCATTGATTTTATCTTGTAATGAAGTTAATTTATTTTCTGTTCCTATTTGGTTTTGTAGTTTTAACAATAAACCATTAGCATAGTGTTTAACTTCATCTGAATTAGATTCATTTTTATCTTCTTTAATTTGACTAGATAAATGCTTAATAAACTCTAATCGCATTGTATTATCTGCAATTAATCCTTTTAATTCAGATTCTGAAACTTTAATTTTTTGTGCTAAAACTTCTTTTTTAAGTTTTTCTTTTTCAAATTTATCTTTAATTCTTTTCGCTCTAGCTTTATAATCTCGCCAAAGTAACAAACCTATAATGATTGTAAAGAAAAGTATTAAAATAGTAGTTAATACATAAGATCGTAACTCTAATTCTTTTTTGTTAGCCAGAATTTCTAAATCTCGTTTCTTTACTTCAAATTCTCTTTTTAATTCCAACTCTTTGATTTGTTTTTGTTTCTTTAAATTAAAAATAGAATCAGAATATTTTTTATATAAGACCTGAAAAGCATAAGCTTTATCATATTCTTTTATACGATAGTATATTTTACTCTTAATATCTGCTACTTTAGATAACCTGTACTTAAAACCTTCTTCTTTTGCTATTACCTCTGAAGAATCTAAATACGCCAAAGATTTTTTATCTTTTTTAAGTTTAAAATATGAATAACCAATGTTAAAATAGGTGATTCCTACATTTCTTTTACTATGATTTTTTTTAATAAAATCTATATTATTAAGATGAACTTGCAGTGATTTATCATAACGACTTTGAAAAGCATAAAGGATAGCCATATCATTATTAACATTACTTAATCGAAGTTCGTTTTTAGTTTTTCTAAAAATTTGTAACGCCTTATTGTAATAGTGTAATGAAGAATCAATTTTTCTTATCCTTCTAAAAGATCCTCCCATACTTGTATAGCATCTACCTAACAAAGTAGAATCTTTTATCGTAGTTGCCAGAGAAATTGATTTTCTATAATTCTTTATAGCTCTTTTGTTTTCATTTAAATATTTATATACTCTTCCCTCTCTTAAAAAAAGATCTGCAACGCTCAATGTATCTTTAAGACTTCTGTATACTTTTTTAGCATCCATGTAGTACATTAAGCTTTCTGTATAATCGCCTTTACGATAAGCAACACTTCCTAAAAAACGTAAGATTTTTGCTTGCTGAACAGAATCGGTATCTAAAACTAAATTTTGAGCTTCTTTGAAATATAAGATCGATCGATCTAAATCTTTCTCTAAGTAATAATCTCCTTTGGTGATTAAATAACTTAGTTTACTATCATAAGTATTTATAGTATCTAAATCTTCTTTAATCTTTACATAAATAGAATCATTCTTTTGCGCATTTACTAAAATGACACAAAACAGAAAAACGAATATGACATACTTTTTTATCATCTAACAAATTTCAAAAAAAAACCAGCAATAAAATTGCTGGTGCATACTACTAATTTGGGCAATTTAAATCAAATTAAATTAGGGATTATTAAAATAGGGAAATTACCCTGTAGTTTTTTAAAACTATTTATACGGCAAATGTATAAGAAGTGTGTAAATAACAAAAAAATACATGGTGACAAAAAGTGACAAAGCACCTAAAGACTTTGAATAAAACGCTCTAACTCTTGATTTTTAGGTACTTCCATTTTTTTTCGAATTCTATATCTTAATGCTTTAATTGAGTCAATACTAGCATTTCTTATTGAAGCAATTTCTTTAATTGACAAATTTAAGCGTAAAAAAGAGCAAACTTCACGCTCTGTTTTTGTTAAATCAGGAAACTTTTTAATAATAATTTGGTCGAAACCTTGATTTACTTCATTAATTTTATCTTGAAGTGAAGACAATTTATTTTCTGTACTGATTTGACTTTGTAATTTTAGCAATAAGCTATTGGCATATGATTTTACATTATCAGAGTTAGAAACATCTTTATCTTCTTTAATTTGTTTAGACAATTGCTTAATAAACTCTAATCGCATCGTATTATCTGCTATTAATCCTTTTAATTCAGATTCAGACACTTTAATCTTTTGTGCTAAAACTTCTTTTTTAAGTTTTTCTTTTTCAAACTTATCTTTGATTCTTTTTGCTCTAGCTTTGTAATCTCTCCATAATAAGAAACCAATAATTATGGTAAAGAATAGAATTAATATTGTTAGTAATACATATAACCTAAGTTTCAATTCTTTTCTTTTTGCAGCAGTTTCTAATTCTTTTTTTTCTATCTCGAACTCATTTTTAAGTTCTAATTCTTTTATTTCTTTTCTCTTTTTTACTGTGTAAACAGAATCGGAATACTTTTTATAAAGCACATGATTTTCATATGCTTTTTTAAAATCTTTCTTTTTTCTAAAAATATGACTTCTCCTTCTGTAAGCTCCAACAAGTTTTTGTTTAAACTTTTCACGTTTGGCTAATGCAATAGAAGAATCTGTATACTTTAAAGATTTATCGTAATCTTTTAGGATATAATACTCTGTAGCAACTATAGAATATGCTATTACAGTATTTGATTTATCATCTGTGTTTTTTAAAAACTCTAAGCTTTTTAAATGTATTTTTAAGGCTTTGTCATACTGCTTTTGCATTCCATATAAAATAGCCATATTACTGTTGACATCATTTAATTTTCTTTCTTCGTTTTTAGCTTTAAAAATAGCTATAGCTTTACGATATGAAGCAAAAGAAGAATCTATTTTTTTTAGAGCTCGATACGATCCACCCAACATATTATACGACCTTCCAATAATAATACTATCATTTTTAAAAGAAGCTAAACGTATAGCTTCATTAAACGAAACAACAGACGACTTATAATCACCAACAGCTTTATGTATACCTCCTATATGAATATTAGCATCTGCCATTTTTAATGTATCTAAAAGCTCATAATAAAACTTTTTAGATTCCATTCCATATTTCATTCCCTTATCAAAATCACCTCTGTTCCTATAGATTAATCCTAATTTTTTAAGAATATGTGCCTTATTAACTAAATCATCTTCATCTAAAATACTTTCAGCATGTAAATAAAATTCTTCAGCTGCAACATTATCTTTTTCAGATAAACTGTCTGCTTTGTCGATTATAGATTTCATTTTATCATTATAATCAACAATTGTATCGATTTGATTTTTGAAGTTAAAATAGGTTGAATCTAGCTTTTGGGCATTAGATAAAACACTAATAAAAAAAATTAGGGGCAAGGTTCTTTTAAAAATCATCAATTAAATATAAAAAAAAACCAGCACGAATGCTGGTTTTTTTATTGTATGTGATTTTTTCTTATCCTCCAAAGTCATCAAAACGGATATTTTCGTCGTCAAGACCAAAATCTTCACCCATTTTTTGTACTGCTTTGTTCATTAATGGTGGTCCACAGAAATATAATTCTAAATCTTCAGGACTATCGTGTTTCGATAAATATTGGTCTATTACAACTTGGTGAATAAAACCAACAAAACCATCACCTGATTCATCATTGATATCTGTTTTAACTTTCCAGTTATCTTTCTCTAAAGGTTCAGATAACGCTAAATAAAATTTAAAGTTTGGAAAATCTTTCTCTAGTGCTCTAAAGTAATGGATATAGAATAATTCTGCTTTAGAACGACCTCCATACCAATATGTTACTTTTCTACCAGTTTTTAAAGTTCTAAATAAATGATAAATATGAGAACGCATTGGTGCCATACCAGCTCCACCACCTACATATAACATTTCTGCTTCAGAATCATTAATAAAGAACTCTCCATAAGGTCCTGAAATCGTTACTTTATCACCTGGCTTTTGGTTAAAAATATAAGAAGATGCTACTCCAGGATTTACATCCATCCATGCATTTTTAGCTCTATCCCATGGTGGAGTTGCAATACGTACATTTAACATGATTTCTCTTCCTTCTGCTGGGTAAGAAGCCATAGAATAAGCTCTTTCAACAGTTTCATCATTCTTCATTACTAATGGCCATAATCCAAATTTATCCCAGTCAGCTTTAAACTTATCTGGTTCACCTGGATGATCATCTGGGTGAGCAGTAATATCCATATCTTCATACTTCACTTCACATTGAGGTATTTCTATCTGGATATATCCACCTGCTTTGTAGTCCATTTCTTCTGGAATTTCAACTACAAACTCTTTAATAAAAGTTGCTACGTTATAATTTCTTACAACAACTGCTTCCCATTTCTTAATTCCAAAAATTTCTTCTGGAATAGAGATATCCATGTCTTGTTTTACTTTAACCTGACAAGCTAAACGGATACCGTGTTGTAATTCTTTTCTTGTAAAGTGAGGTGTTTCTGTTGGTAAAGCTTCACCTCCACCAGAATTTACGTGACACTCACACTGAACACAAGAACCACCTCCACCACATGCAGATGGTAAGAAAATCTTTTGATTACCTAATGTAGATAATAACGTTCCACCTGATGGTACTTCGATAGTTTTTTCACCATTGATCGTAATTTTAACTGGACCAGATGGTGCTAATTTTTGCTTTACAAATAATAACAGTGCTACCAATAACAAAGTAACTGCTAAAAAAGCGACTACGGTTATTGCAACTGTTCCTCCTGTACTTACTTCTAAAAACATCATTACTTTGTAATTTCTTTAGTGTTATTTGCTAATTTTTCAGCTTTCTTATCTACATCCTCTTTAACCTCTACCTTCACTTCTGCTTTTGTAGTAGCTCCTTCTTTCTTCGGTGCATCGTCTCCACCTGTTAACATACCACCGAAACTCATGAATCCGATAGCCATTAAACCAGTGATGATAAATGTAATTCCTAATCCTCTTAATGGACCTGGAACTTGAGAATATCTAATTTTCTCACGGATAGCAGCGATTGCTAAAATAGCTAAGAACCATCCGATTCCTGAACCAATTCCGTAAACAAATGATAATCCTAAAGTTGGAATCTCACGAGACTGCATAAATAGAGAACCTCCTAAAATCGCACAGTTTACAGCGATTAATGGTAAGAAAATACCTAAAGAGTTATATAATGCTGGTGCAAATTTCTCAACAATAATTTCTACTAATTGTACCATAGTAGCAATTGTAGCGATAAACATAATGAATGATAAGAAACTTAAATCGTAACCTGCATATTCTTCACCTAACCAAGATAAAGCTCCTGGCTGTAATAAATATTGATCTAATAACCAGTTTACAGGAACTGTTACAGCTAATACGAAAATAACTGCCGCTCCCATACCTACAGAAGTAGATACTTTCTTAGATATTGCTAAGTATGAACACATTCCTAAGAACGTAGCAAATACCATGTTATCTATAAATATCGACTTAAAAAATAATTCTATGTACTCTAACATAATTTTTTCTTTTAATATGAGTTAGACTAATCTTCGATTAATGCTTTATTTCTACTACGTTGTACCCAAATAATGATTCCAACTACGATTAAAGCCATTGGCGATAATAACATGAATCCGTTATTCTCGTAACCGATAGCATATAAACCTGTTTTTTCAATCGGATCACCTAAAACTTTAAATCCTAATAAAGTTCCAGAACCTAATAATTCTCTAAAGAATCCTACAGTAACTAAGATTACTGCATATCCTAAAGCATTTCCAATACCATCTAAGAATGATCTCCACGGTCCGTTTCCTAAAGCAAAAGCTTCAAAACGTCCCATAATGATACAGTTTGTAATAATTAATCCAACGAATACTGATAGCGTTTTACTTAATTCGTAAGCAAAAGCCTTTAGTACTTGATCTACAATAATTACTAATGCAGCAACTACGATTAACTGTACAATAATTCTAATTTTTGATGGTATAATATTTCTCATTAATGAGATTACCACGTTACCTACTCCTAATACAAATAATACAGAAATAGACATTACTATTGAAGCTTGTAATTCTGCTGTAATTGCTAAAGCAGAACAAATACCTAATACCTGAATTGTAATCGGGTTATTATCCGCTAACGGATCAGTGATTAGTTTTGCGTCTTTCTTTGATAAAAGTCCCATAATTATTTTAATGTTTTAAAGTAAGGTACGTACAATTTCAACTCAGACTTGATCATTGCAGCAACACCGTCTCCAGTAATTGTAGCTCCCGCTATTGCGTCTACCTCATTATCTGTTTTATCTTCGTTCTTTGGATCGTTATTTGATTTAGAAACCGCAATTCCTTTGAATTGTCCGTTACTCATTAAATCTTCACCTGTGAAGTCATCCATAAAATAACGTTGCTTGATGTTAGCTCCCAAACCTGGTGTTTCTCCTTTATGGTCGAAAAACACACCTTGAACAACCATATTTTTGTCCATTGCGACATACCCCCAAATTGCATCCCAAAGTCCTTTACCTCTAATTGGAGCGATGTAAAATGTTTTACCATCTTTTTCTCCAACAAATAATGGCAATTTTCTTACCTTACCATCTTTAGCTAAAGTTTGCTGCTTTTTGATATCAATTAAGTATGCTTTATCATCTTCAGCTGGAACATTATTCTCAATAACTAGTTGTTTTTTGATATATTTCCCAAACTCTCCTTCTACTTTATCTTTTGATACAAATGCAAAACTACTACCTTCATTTTCATTTATACCCATTGCATATAAGATGTTTTGTTGCTTCTCAATTTTTTGATTCGCTGAAATCATTGGACGCAATGATGACGCTGTAAAAGCTAACAACGCACCTACTACTAACACCATTCCGATGGCGAATAGTACTGTATATGAATTACTATCTGTCTTATTACTCATAATTAAGCAGTTTTAACTTTAGCACGTTTTAATCTCTTCTTTACATTACCTTGTACTACGTAATGATCAATTGTTGGAGCAAATACGTTCATTAATAAAATCGCTAAGAATACTCCTTCTGGGTAAGCTGGATTGAATACACGAATCATAATCGAAATAAATCCAATTAAGAAACCATAAATCCACTTTCCTTTATTTGTTTGAGAAGCCGTTACAGGATCTGTTGCCATATATACGGCACCAAATGCTAAACCTCCAATCATTAAATGATCATACCAAGAAGCACTCATTAATCCATAAAACTTACTTGTATCTGGAATAATTCCATTACTTGCAATTGCATTAAAGATTAATCCCATAACTGCTGCACCTACGAATGTAGAAACGATAATTCTCCAGCTACCAATCTTAGTAAAGATTAAAAATGCAGCTCCTAATAAGATCAAGAATGTAGAGGTTTCACCAACAGAACCAGGAATAAATCCGAAGAATTTCTCGAACATTGAATATGCTACTTCCTGATTTTGTGCATAACTACCTAAAATAGTTTCACCAGAAATAGCATCAGCAGTACCAGCTCTATTTACTGCATCGTGAACCCATACTTTATCTCCAGACATCCAAGTTGGATAAGCGAAGAATAAGAAAGCACGAATAGTTAACGCTGGATTTAAGATGTTCATTCCAGTTCCTCCAAATACTTCTTTACCAATAACAACACCAAAAGCAACTGCTACAGCAAGCATCCATAATGGTAAATCTACTGGTACGATTAACGGAACTAACATTCCTGTTACTAAGTACCCTTCTTCAATTTCGTGTCCTTTAATAATACAGAAAACGAATTCAATTGCTAAACCTACTACGTAAGATACAATTACAAGTGGTAATACTTTAATTGCTCCAACCCATAAGTTTGATAAGTTCCAAAAGCTACCACTAAAAAAACCTGTAATTTTTTCTACCTCACCAGTAGCTAGGTGATGTTGGTAACCTGCATTAAACATACCGAATAATAAACATGGAATTAACGCCATGATTACTGTATTCATTGTACGTTTTAAATCATCAGCTGCCTTAATATGAGTTCCTCCGTGAGTAGTCTCATTTGGCAAGTATAAAAAAGTATGAAATCCGTTAAATAGCGGAGCTATTTTCTTTCCTTTATACTTCTCTTTTAAATTATGTAAATTTTGTTTTAAGCTCATAATCTTATCCTAATTCTTTCATCATCAAGTCTAATCCTTCACGAATAATCTTTTGATGTGGTTGTTTTGATACACAAATAAATTCTGTTAAAGCAAAATCTTCTGGTGCAACTTCATAAGCTCCTAAACCTTCCATTTCATCAAGGTCTTTGTACATACAAGCTTTCAATAATTGCATCGGATAAATATCTAATGGAAAAACCTCTTCAAAAGCACCAGTAACTACGAATGCTCTGTGTTCTCCATTAGTATTGGTATTTAAATCATACTTTTTATTTGGGCTTAACCAAGAAAAAGTTAATGCTCTTGAAGTAGATATTTTGTTAAATACTGGTTTATTCCAACCGAAGAACTCTTAGTCGTCTCCTTCAGGAATAGCAGTGACTTGGTTATCATAAAAACCTAAAAATCCATCTTCGCTTACTTCTAAACCTGATAAAACGTTACCACTAATAACTCTAGTGTTATCGTTGTTTAGGTTTCCTTTTACTACATCAGAAATTTGAGCTCCAGCAACCACAGATACATACTGAGGTTCGTTCATTTTAGAACCTGTTAATGCAACTTTTCTTGTTATATTTAATTTACCTGTTAAAAGTAATTCACCAATTACAACTAAATCTTGTGGAGTAACTACCCATACAACTTCACCTTTGTTAATTGGATTAACTTGTGCTATTTGAGTACTTACATTTCCTACTGGGTGTGGTCCTTTTACATTGTGTAATTCTACTCCTTTTGCAGACGCTAGAGGTGATTTAGCAGAACCTACAGAAACATGAACTTTACCTTCAGTTAATTTTGTTAATGCAGTTAAAGCAGCGTTTAACTCTGCTTCTTTACCATCTAAAACATAATCATAATCTGCAGCTAAAGGCGCACTGTTATACCCTGATACAAAGATTGCTTTTGGTGCTTGATTTGGATTAGCAACAACATCATACGGACGCTGCTTGATAAAAGGCCAGCATCCAGAAGCAAATAGGTGATTTTTTATCTCTTCACCAGACATTGCATCTACATCTACCTTACCAAAGTCTTTATGATCTTGCGTTCCGTTAGTTGTAATTTTTATCTCTAAAACTTTTCTACGAGCTCCACGAACAATCTCTGTTACTTTACCACTTACAGGACTTGGAAATAAAATACGCTCGTCACTTTTATCGTAAAAAAGTGCTTCTCCTGCCTTTACTTCGGTTCCTTCTTTTGCTAAAATTTTAGGGATAACGCCGTGAAAATCATCTGGCTTAATAGCAAAAACACTACCTAGAGGAAGTTCGGTAGTTACCTGCTTTGCCTCACCAACGAGCTTAATATCAAGCCCTTTTTTTATACGGATGTCTTTTGACATAGTAACTAATGTATTTGATTTTCTTAAAAAACACGCAAATTTAATTATTTTAAAATCGAACAAGTAGTTAATTGTGACTATATCTTACATTCTACACCTTATTTATACTTATTCTAAATTAATTCCTCTAAAAAACAACCTTTATCTTTAATCTATGTTATTCAGGGATTTTAGGAATAGGCATTTTATACCTTGTTCCATTTAATGCCTTTAGAAAAGCAACTAAGTCTTTTATTTCTTGATTTGACAATTTCAAAGGTTTCATTAAAGAATCTGTAACAGGATATAGTGGATCTTTAATCTTATCTTCTTTTTTAGGATTCATCATTTGCATTCCGCTGTTATAAATATTCACAACACCCTCTAAATCATCAAATAATCCATTATGCATCCAAGGTCGTGTATTTAACAAATCTCTCAAAGAAGGTGTTAAAAATCGCCCTACATCATTAGGGTCTTTTGTAACATTATATCTTCCCAAATCCTCCAGTTCTCTCCTGTAATAGGTTAAACCTATGTTATGAAATTTTTGATCCGTTAAGTATTCACCATGATGACAATTCATACATCTTGCCTTAGTTCTAAACAAGTGCAAACCTTTAATTTCGTTATCCGTAAGCATTTCATGTCTTCCCCTCATAAATCCATCTACTCTACTCGACTGACTTTTAATTGTTCTTTGAAAAGCAGATAATGCTTTAACTATCTTATTTAGATCAACTTTATTATTCCCATAAGCTTTTTCAAATAACTCTCGATAGCCTTTTATTTTAGAAATTTTATTGGGTAACTTTTTAAGATCCATATTCATTTCATCATGAGCAGCAATCGGATTTAAAGCTTGCTCTTCTAAACTTAACGACCTACCGTCCCAAAACAACTGTTTTTTAGTAAACACATTAAAAAGACTTGGAGAATTTCTTTTACTTAATGCATGATTATGACCTGTAGACTTTTCTGTGTGAGTAGTCCAACCCATTTCTGGATGGTGACAAGAACTACAAGAAATTTGATTTGACGACGATAACCTAGGATCAAAAAAAAGAGTTTTTCCTAAAATCACATCAGAACGTTTCATGTCTTCAAATAGCGTTTTATTAAACTCTAACGGCTTCATTTCTTTCCAATCTACACCATCATCAATCATAGGTTTAGGCCATTCTTCAATCTTTTTTTTATACAATTCAACTACTGTATAACCATCATTTAAATCATCATCATTAACAGCCTCCTTATCATGGTGCTTACAAGAAATTAGCTGCAGCACAAGAAGACAAAAAAACGTAAAACGTATCATTTATTATTCTTGAAAAAATTATTTAAAAACGAAGTCCCGTAGAGAAAAGAATAGAATTATTTAACACACTATTAATATTCGTAAGATCACTGTCTATACTGAAGAAAAGATTTAAATCTTTTTTAATATTATGGCTAAATTCAGCACCAAGTTTAAAATTAAAAGCATTAGAAGACAACAACATATTATTGTTACTGATCATGGAAGACAAAGACGCTTCATTATCATTTCTTAATAAAGCTTGTTGATCTAAAACACTTCTGTAGCTTAAATGAATTTTAGAACTAATAAAACTAGCAGTACCTAGATCTCTAATATAATTTGATTGAACACCTTTTTCTAAATATCTGAAATATTGGAAACTTCTTATAAGAAAATAATCTTCATTATAATCTTGATATGAAACATAAGGAGCAACAATAAACACATCATTTTTTTTATCTCTATAAAAAATACCGCTTAGCTTATAAACTGTATTTTTTAAGTTATAATTTTCATTTTGTGCTAGTACAGCTAAACCTATACCACTTCTTGCAGATATTACTGATTCTACACCTGTTTTCGAGTTGTTATCATAATTAAATTTTACTCCGAAAGTATTATTTTTAGTATTAAATACTTTGGTTACTGCTATATTAAAATCTTGATTTTTTAAATTAGAAATTTGTGTACTTAACGTCTCTACTAAAAACTTACCTATTGTAAGCTTTCTAAAATCTGCTGTTATCCAAAGATCTTTCTTTTTGAACGGGCTAGAAACTGCTCCAAAACCATAACCAAAACCATCATAAAAAGCCTCTAAATTTGTTCCTCTAAGCAAATTATTAAAATAACCTAAACCGTTAAGATGATATACCGCAGGACTACTGATTTCACTAAAAAAACTTATACTATTGGATTGAGTATATTTTTGGTAAGCACCATAAAATCCTAAATTTTCACCCAAAACATTTTTAAAATTCATTCCAAGCTTCAACTTCAGGTTAGAACTTATGTTTCTTATTCTTGGATCTTTTGCTCTACTAGCCAAAGTAGCATCGTAGCTCATTTGGGCTCCAAAATCAATTTTCTTGAATGATTTTGCATATCCTCCTAAAAAATTATAGGATTCATTTTTTAGATTTCCACCAACAGAATCTGCAGTAAAATAAGGGTAAATCAAATCATAATCTATAGACTCATTCCACACTATATCTTTTTGATTTGAATTTACATATCCTGCCTTACCCCAAAGTGTTGTAGTACTATCTGCTGGATAAAAAGAAGAAGCTAATAAACCAAAACTATTTTGTTGATTTGGCTTTTGAATAAGATTAGCTTCTTCTTCTATGTTAGAATACATTGTTTTAAATTCAGAAAAATTATATTTCCCAAAACCTGACATTAATGCTGGGTTTTTAAATACCTCATTAAAAAAACGATTTATTTGATATTTCTGTATTAGCTTATCAAATGTCCATTCGTTTTTTTGCGCCTTAAGTAAAGCGACACAAAAAATCATTATAATTAGAAATATTCTTTTATTTACTCTCTGATTCATCATTAAAACAACTAACTAATTCTAAATATTTATTACTTTAAAGAAAGACTAGCTTCTGGGATAAAATCTACAGCAGAGTTATTCGTATCTTGTAATAAACGAACACCATTTATATCTTGTAAAACTCTTCTTCTTACAGATTTCCCATAACGAGTTTCATCTCTATCAACTTTTCCGCAGTAAGTATATCCTGAATCTAAAGACGGATCTGTAACTATCCATTGGAATTCAGACTCTACACTCATATTTACAGCATCAATAACCCATTCGTTTGGAATTTTATAATCTGATTCATTTTGTGGTAATTGGAAGTTTCCAAAAACAAACAACCACTCATAGTCATACTTGTAGTCAGCTAAATAACTTGACTGATTCACACCTTCTGGTAATCTTGCGATTACGTAACTATTAAAACCTCTACTGTGCGGCACAACTTTATCATAAAAATTAACCATATTAGTTACACTTGGATTATCTACATCTCCACTATTCTCATCGAAAATTTCGAAATCTGCTCCACTTAAATCCACAGAATTTGTATTATTCTCAATATGATCAATACCATCTAAAGCAATTACAATTGATTTTCCTGGCTCAACTGGATAATCTGTTCCAGTACCTGGAATTTGAGTCATAGCTACAGTAGTAAAAGCCTCTCCCATAACATTAGGAGTATAATCTTGCTTATCAACAGTTAAAAACTTTGATTGCGCTAAGATTAACCCATCTGCATATAATGTTTCTTCAGTATTATTGTATAACTTAAAATACTGATCTCCATAATACGTAGCTCCTTGCGGAGTTAATGTTCCTGTAAAGAAAATCTCTTCAATAATAAAATCGTTACTAAAAGACTTTAATGAAAGCTGGATATCTTCTGTTTGTTCTTCACTAATGAAATTTAATTCACTAACAAAACCTGCAACTGTACCTTCTTCAGAAACATTATCTGAATTATACATTACTTTACCCCCTACAGAAATCTCATAACTTCCTTGATTTAACTCAAGTGTTATTGTTTTTCCTGTTACTTCTTGTTCTGTTTTTTCTTGAGTATTTAACTCCGTCAACGTAATTTTCACGTCTTTAAACTCTGTTATTGTAACAGCATCAGAAGGATCTAATAAGTTAATAACTACATTAGTCTTTTGCACTACCACGATAGGATCATCACTACATCCCGTGAATGCTAATAAAACTGCTATTGCAGCAAAAAAATACTTAATATGATTCATAGTTTACCTATTTATATATAATTAAAAATTGATGTTCATCTCCATTCCAAAGTAAGGATCAACGAAACTTCTTTGGGTTACAGCTTGATCTCCAATATTGTTAATATCGAAGTAGTTAAATAGATTATTAACATACATTGAGACTGTAAAATATTTGTAGAATTGCTTAGTAACTTTTAAGTGAGCACTTAAAGAAAATGGGGAACTTCTTACAAAACCTGCGTCAGACACAGTATCGATAATTAAAGACTGTAGAATAGGATCGTTTGCTTCTACAGAAGTATATGGTAACGTTTCTCCTGCCTCATTGATATAGGCAAAAGGAATTGAACTTCTTGAAAAACTTGTAGAGTCATTTAACAAATTAAAATCTGTTCTAAAAGAAGTAGTCAATCCTATTTCTTTGAAATAAGTATCTGCTGTAAAACTAGTTTGTAAAGACTCTCTTAAATAACTATCGTCGTTATTATAAATTCCGATGTTAAAATGCTGTACTCCTCCAATTACGTTTTGCGAAGCAAACTTTTTAAAAGGTAACGAATTAAAATATCGTGTTTTAAACCAAGCTCCATTTAATGTAAAACGTGTATTTATCGTTTTTAAACGTTTACTAGCATATTGAAACTCAACTCCTTTTTTTCGTATTGCTGTTCCATTACTTTCTTGAGAAGAAAGCGCTAAACCATTAATCACGGTAAAAGGTAAATTATCTACCAAAGGAGCCTCAGTAATATTATCATGATCTAAACCAGAAGCATCGTAATTTCTATACGTCACCTCATGAAAATCTTCTTGAGTTCTAAAACCAGAAGTCATTGTTTCATCAAAGAAAGTCGCATAAAAAGAATGATAATCGTAGTTCACTCCTAAACTTAATTCTCTTTTGATATTTAGCGCAGGTTTAATTGCATGATTTACTTGTGAAAA
>ERZ1740052.35-NODE-35-length-48964-cov-6.290519_pt1 | contig 48964 bp, 43 predicted proteins | sample MGYA00581750_ERZ1740052 | MGnify/ENA primary metagenome ERZ1740052 (study PRJEB43018, sample SAMN04849743) | marine metagenome | isolation source: floating plastic debris | place: Pacific Ocean | collected 2008-08-30 | study: EMG produced TPA metagenomics assembly...
GGAGCTTGGTTTCCTATCACTGGAAAGAAAAATTTAAGAGCTCAAGAAATTGCAATAGAAAATAGACTACCAATTATTTACTTAGTGGATTCTGCTGGCGTGTATTTACCAATGCAAGATGAGATTTTTCCAGACAAAGAACATTTCGGAAGAATTTTTAGAAATAATGCTGTAATGAGTAGTATGGGAATTACTCAGATTGCTGCCGTTATGGGAAGCTGTGTTGCTGGTGGTGCTTATTTACCAATTATGAGTGATGAAGCTTTAATCGTAGATAAAACAGGAAGTATTTTCTTAGCAGGAAGTTATTTAGTGAAAGCCGCTATTGGTGAAGCGATCGATAATGAAACTTTAGGTGGAGCAACTACTCATTGTGAGATTTCTGGAGTTACTGATTACAAAGCAAAAGATGATAAAGATGCTTTAGATAGAATCAAAAATGTAATGGATAAAATTGGTGATTTTGAAAAAGCTGGATATAACAGAACTGAAAGCAAAGCACCTGCAAAAGATGAAAATGAAATCTTCGGAATTTTACCCAAAGCTCGTCATGAACAATATGATATGATGGAAATCATTGAACGTTTAGTTGATGATTCTGAATTTGATGAATATAAAGCTGGTTACGGACAAACAATAATTACAGGTTATGCTAGAATTGATGGTTGGGCTGTTGGAATTGTAGCGAATCAACGAAAGATTGTAAAATCAAAAGGCGCAAAAACTAAACCAAGTGAAATGCAATTTGGTGGAGTTATTTACTCTGATTCTGCCGATAAAGCGACTCGTTTTATAGCCAACTGTAATCAAAAGAAAATTCCTTTAGTTTTCTTACAAGATGTAACTGGATTTATGGTAGGAAGTAAATCAGAACACGGAGGAATTATTAAAGATGGAGCAAAAATGGTAAATGCTGTAAGTAATTCGGTAGTACCAAAATTTACTATTGTTATAGGAAATTCTTATGGCGCTGGAAACTATGCCATGTGTGGAAAAGCTTACGATCCAAGGTTAATTGCTGCTTGGCCAAGTGCTGAATTAGCTGTAATGAGTGGAGCTTCAGCTGCAAAAGTTTTATTACAGATAGAAACTGCTGCTTTAAAGAAAAAAGGTGAAGAAATCACAAAAGAAAAAGAAGCAGAATTATTTAATAAAATAAAATCTAGATACGACGAACAAATCTCTCCATATTATGCTGCAGCTAGAATTTGGACAGATGGAGTTATTAACCCATTAGACACGAGAAAATGGGTTTCAATGGGAATTGAAGCCGCTAATCATGCTCCAATTGAAAAACCTTTTAACTTAGGTGTAATTCAAGTGTAAGTTTACTTAAACTATAATCACCAAGACATAAAAATTTAATTAAACACCATTAGCATTGTTAATGGTGTTTCTTTTTTATAAGTACTTTGATTTTTTTACATTTGCTAACATTAAATTAATCACAGTAAGAAATGGGAAGAGCATTTGAATTTAGAAAAGCACGAAAAATGAAACGTTGGTCAGCAATGGCGAAAACTTTTACTAGAATTGGTAAAGATATCGTAATGGCTGTTAAGGAAGGTGGACCAAATCCAGAAACCAATTCTCGTTTACGTGTTGTTATTCAGAATGCAAAGGCTGCTAATATGCCAAAAGACAATGTTGCACGTGCCATTAAAAAAGCTTCAGATAAAGATACTGCAAACTATAAAGAGGTTTTGTTTGAAGGATACGCTCCTCATGGAATTGCTATCGTTGTAGAAACAGCAACAAATAACAATAATAGAACTGTAGCAAATGTAAGAGCTGCTTTTAATAAATGTAACGGAAATTTAGGGACTTCTGGGTCTGTAGTTTTTATGTTCGATCACGTAGTAAACTTTAAAGTAAAAGAGGAATCTTTAGGAATGGATCTTGAAGAATTCGAAATGGAAATGATCGATTTTGAAGTTGAAGAAGTTTTTACTGATGAAGAAGATAATAGTGTAATGTTATATGCTCCATTTGGTCAGTTTGGGGCTATTCAAGGATACTTAGAAGAAAATAATATTGAAATTGTTTCTTCAGAATTTGAAAGAATACCAACTACAACAACTCAACTTACCGCAGAACAACAAGAAGATGTAGAAAAATTATTAGAACGCTTAGAGGAAGATGATGATGTGAACCAAGTGTATCATAGTATGGAAGTTCAATAAGACTTATTATTTACACATATTATGAAAAAGTTTTTTTACGCTTTAGTTTCACTTGTAATTTTATCTGCTTGTGGATCAGCTGAGAATGGAACAGCAGATGGGAGTCCTTTAGTAAATAGAGTTATATCTACAAGTTATGACGGTAATGATGTAGTAATTTCTAGAAGAGTTTCTGATTATTTCTACAATTCTAACAACATGATTACTAGAATTGATGTTAAATCAGATTACTTTCTAACCCCTGAAAGAAGTTCAGAGTACACAATTCGTATCAATTTAAAAGATAATGATAGTAATTATGATACATATAGCTATACTTTAAAAAGAGAAAACACAAATAGTATTGAACGAATCGATTATAATTACGAAGGTAATTTAATTACCTCAACTACTTCTACATTCGATAACAATGAACAAGAAGATCAATTTTATCAATATAATACTAGAGATTTAGTTATTGAATCAACAAGAAATAGTGTTACTTACAGATTTGAATATGATATTCAAGATCAACTAATTGAAAGAGTTTTCAATATCCGTTATCCTGATGGAACTATAGCTTCATCCAGAACTACGAGATATTCATATTCAGATATTAAAAACCCATTTTACAATCATACTGCAATTTCTTACAGAAGAATACAAAACTCACCACAGTATATTAGATACAGTGATGACGAAACACTCGTAGATATTGAAGTAAACGATTTTAATCAACCTATAAATATTACTTTTTTAAAGAGCGATAATAGTAGAAGAGAAATGAATTATCAATATTAAAAAAGCACCGCTAATGCGGTGCTTTTTTAATAATCAAATATCACTTTTACAGTTTTTAAATACGCTTTTGAAGTCAATTTTGTTTTCGGCAATTCTCTTTACTTATTTAGAGATGAATTTTTTAAAAATACATATTATGATTAAAAACATCTCAAACTTAGGAATTACGATACAAAAGAAACAACAAAAACAAATTCATGGCGGAATGCTTAGTCCTGTAACTTGCACGGAAATTATGGCTGAGTGTGATGCTTGTCACCCCAATAATTATAATCATTTCTTGGAATGTATGACAGATTTAGGCTGTGCTGGTGGCAATGAATTCCCTTCAAAATAAAAACAAAAAAGGATCGCAATTGCGATCCTTTTTTGTTTAATTGGTACTTATATGAACTTTTACCAATCTAACAAATTCACCCCTAAAACCTTCTTCATCCTTACCTTTTCCTTTCTTAGCAAGTTGAATAACTTCTTCTATTTTTGAATTTCCTTTATATTTAGAACCTCTTAAATGCATTCCGAATAGAGCAACTGCTGATGTAAAGTTCATATCATCTGTAGCTACAGTAGTTTTATCTTTTACCGTTTTTATTAACTCTATACTTTTTTCTCCTTTTGGTTTTTTATATCTAAATTTTACCGTTAATAATTCATCGTTATAATCATTTACTATAGCTTTTGTATATTTTAAATCTGGGATATTTTTTAAATACTCACTATTAACTCCAGAAGGAATAATCTCATATAAAGCTGTTACACTATGATTACTTCCTAACTCACCAGCATCTTTTGTATCGTCTACGAAGTCTTCGTCATTTAACAATCTATTTTCATAACCTATTAAACGATATGCTTGAACTTTTTTAGGATTAAATTCTACCTGAATTTTTACATCTTTAGCAATTGTATACAAAGTACCTCCAAATTCTTTTCCAAACACTTTTTGAGCTTCTTGCATTGTATCTATATAAGCATGATTTCCATTTCCTTTATCTGCTAAAGTTTCTAACTTATTGTCTTTATAATTTCCATAACCGAAACCTAAAACCGATAAAAACACTCCTGATTTTCTTTTTTCTTCTATTAATGTTTTCATTGCTTTATCTGATGATGCGCCAACATTAAAATCTCCATCAGTTGCTAGAATTACTCTATTATTTCCATTTCTCTTAAAGTTTTTCTCTGCAAATTTGTATGCTAAATTAATTCCCTCTCCTCCTGCTGTTGAACCTCCAGCTCTAAGATTATTTAATGCTTTTAAAATCTTTTCTTTATTATTTCCTGATGTAGGTTCTAATACAACTCCAGCTGCTCCTGCATAAACAACTATGGAAACTTTATCTTTCGCTCGTAATTGATTTACTAATAATTTAAATGCTTTTTTTAATAATGGTAATTTATTAGATCCTCGCATAGAGCCAGAAACATCTATTAAAAAAGTAAGATTAGAAGCTGGTAATTCATCTTGCTCATATTTTTTTCCTTGCAAACCTATACGAACCAATTTGGTAACATCATTCCATGGTGTTTTAGTAACCTCTGTAGTAATTGAAAATGGATGTTTATCTTTTGGTTGTGGGTATTGATATTCGAAATAATTAATCATTTCTTCTATTTTAACAGCATCAGCAGGAATAGAAATCCCACTATTTATCATTCTTCTAATATTACTGTAAGATGCTTTGTCTACATCAATTGAAAATGTAGATAAAGGAGATAATGTTACTCTTTCAAAATGATTCTCGTTTATTTCTTTATAATTTTCCTGATTTTCTATTTGAAAATCTCCTTTTTTGGTTGTTATAATTACACAACCATTACTACCTGAAACTCCATATATAGCTTTTGCATTTTTAGGTTTTATAACATTTACACTTTTTATTTTTTCTGGATCTATGTTCTGAAGTGTCTTATTTAAATTCTTTTTAACAGGAATTCCATCGATTATAAAAAGAGGATCTTTTGCACCTTCTAAGCTAGAAGTTCCTCTAACTTTTAACTCTTTAGTTGGTGAAGAAACAAACCCTCTGTAATATAAATTTGCATACATATTATTTCGTCTTACTCTTCCTCTTCTAGTTTTTTCTTTTTTAGGCGCTGGAATTACTTTATTATATTGAATTGACTCTTGTGCATCATCTTCTACAGCTTCAATTACTTCGTTTATTATGACAATTTCTTCTAATTCAACTTTTTCAGCTTTCATAGTAACAGAAATTGCGGAAGAAGTTTTCACCTTTCTTTCTTCTTTTTTAAATCCTATTAGTGAAAAAACCAAAATATCTCCTTTAGATGCTTTTATAACATACTTTCCATTAATGTCTGTTGTAGTTCCTTTTTTCGTGTTTTTTATAAAAACATTTACAAAAGGCAGTACATTATTCTGTTCATCGGATACTACACCTGTGATTGTTTTCTCTTGCCCGAATGAACAAGGAATATATAGTATTAAAACAAGTAATTGAATTATTTTTTTCATAACTACAAAATTTATAGCATCAAAGCTATTTATAGTTATGAGTTTTTAAAACATAGAATTAGCGAAATGCTTATTTGAATGAGTAAACAGATTTTTATTTTTTAGATTTCATAAAAAATGAAAAGGCCAGTAGCTATGTAATACTGACCTTTTCTTCAACTAACTAAACACTAAAATTAGAAAATTATGTTTCCAATTTCAATTTCATCATCTTTATTACTTAAACGAATAACTTTCACTTCTTTTACCTCATTTACTTTTCCGTAGTTCTTATATATTGTTACTTTTAAAGTAGTGGGACCTGATATTTTTTGTTCAGAACTTGAATAATAATCAACTTCAAAAGTATACTTTCCTTTTATTGCTTTTTTAAGCATAAAAGCTTCAGGACCGAAACCTTCTGTCATATCGTTAGTTATATAACCTCCTATTTTAGTTTGACTATGTTTATACGAACATTCTTCACCATTTGGATCTGTAACCCATAAATCGATATCCGTATCATTATGATTCCAATCTACAGTAACAACTAAATCTAAGGCTACGTCTTTTACGAGTCTTTTATCGAAATGATTGGTTTTAAGTTTCTCTTTATACTTTCTTCTAATTTTATTCAATTCAAATAATGCTACAGTTTCAATCCCTTCATATCTTCTATCTTCATCTTTATCAACAAACTCACCATTTACAATTTGATATAATAGATCTACAGCTTTTTGATATTCTCCTATATCTTCGTAAACTAAAGCTAAATCACGATATGATTGAATATCTTCTGGTCTTAACTCTACAATCTGTTTATACATATGAATAGCTGAACTATACATTTTATACTCTTCAAACTTATAAGCTAATGATCGTAGTAACTCATAATTATCTAATTCTATTTCTGCTACATTAGACAAAACTTGAATCGCTTTTTCTTCTTGATTTCTTTCTTTGAAGAAGTCTGCTACATCTATATAGAAAGATGGAGCATTACTATACTTTACTCGTAATTCTAAATACTTACTGAAAGCTTCATTAGTATTCTGGATTTTTTTAAGCTCTTTTAAATATGGTGTATCAGGATTCCAACCTTTCAATTCTATTTTACCTTCTACCATGGCTTCAAAAGCTTCTATATTTTTTTCGTCTTTACTTTTAGCTTCATGAGTTGTAATCACAATCACTCCATTAGCCGCTCTACTTCCATAAATTTTTTGTCCATCTTCATCTTTAATCACATACATTGAAGCGATTTCATTTGGACTTAATTTCGGATTTCCATCTACTAATTCCCCATTAACAACATACAATGGTTTTGTACTTGATGAAATTGAACTTGCACCTCTAATTGATATATTTGAATTTTCATTTTCTTTTACATTTATTCCTGAAACTTCTCCTTTCAAAACAGCAGAAACACTTGCAGAATACGTGTTTTTTCTTTCTACTCCATATGCAGTAACCACTACTTCTTCTAATAAGTTATTTTCTTCCAATATTATATTATGAACAGTACTATTTGCTATTACTCTTTCTTCTGTTTTCATTCCTACAAAACTATACACCAATATATCTCCTCTTTGAACTGAAATAGAAAAATTCCCATCAAAATCTGTTTCTGTTCCGATTGTAGTTCCTTTTATAAGAATTTGAACTCATGGCATTGGACCAGTTTCATCACTTACTGTTCCTTTTACTAAAAATATCTCACCTTCTCCTGCTCTTACATTAGCTTGATTTGTTTGAGAATTCCCTTCGTTTGAAGTATTATTTGGATCACTTTCAACAGTTGTGTCGTTTGTTTCAACTCTTTCTACCGTAGCATTCACAGTCATATCTGTTTGTGCTACAAATTTTGGAGCTACATCATTTCTTGGTATTTCTTTATAGTCTTTACTATACCATTCTAAAATCTCATCATAATCATCAAATAAATCATTTTGTAAACGCGCAATTCTTTCTTTTTTATCATTTACTTTTATACTTAATAATCTATTGTATTCTTCTAGTAATTCATCGGGTGGTGTAATTTCATGAGTTACATAATCCTCTATTCTGTCTAAAACTAAGAGAGAGGTAAATGGACTTATAATTTGATACTCTTTACTTAGTTTTACTATAGCTCTTCTATTTTCTTCTTTTTGCACACTTAAATAATCAAGTTTTTTTTGTGCCCAAATTTTAGAGATGTAATTATTTTTTTTCTCGCTTTTCTTTAGCTTAAAACGTAATGTTTTTAAAGTATCTTTTCCTTTTCCTAAATAAACATGTATAATATCTTTTGTTCTAAATCCTTTTCCTAATAAAGTAAAGTTTGTTCCTATTCTACTACCTATCTCTGGATAAATCTCTATATTTTCATTTAAATCAGTTCCTAAAAATTGTAATTTATTCTGTTGAAACTTTTGAAATGCTTTTTTTACAGATTCATTCTTTAAATTGATATAATCTCCACCAGATTTTACAGCTGCATACTTTAATACATTATGATCTGCACTTCGTAAGCTATTCACTACAAATGTCTTTTTCTTAAAATTTATTTGACTTTCATCTAACGTATTTAATCCGTTGGTAAAAAAGATATGTAAGCTATTACTGTCTCGGTATGACTCTAAAAAATCAAAAGATGTTCCTCCATCAAAAGCTGTTGTTTTTAATTCTTCCTTTAATGATTTCCATACTCCATTCGAAACTGAATATGTTACTTCGGTGTGTTTCTTCAGATTAAACTTGACTAATTTTACTGATGCATTTTTTACTTTTTGAAAATACGTTTCTAGTAATTCTAATTCAATATCTAATTTTTTACTTTCTTGAGATAAAGATGTATCCCAAAAAATAGTAATGTTGTTTTCTAACTTATTATTTGTTGATATATTTTCTAAAACCTTAGCGCAATAAAAGTATTCATTTGTTGCAATTACTTTTTCTTTTGAAGTATTCAAAGGAATTTTAACCAATACTGGTTCTTTCACTTTAATACTTTTTCCTTGGTATTTACTTTGAAACTCGTCTTTTTCAGCATTATATTTAAAACTCGATAGTAATCCTTTTTTAACTTTAGGTTTTCCTTTTTGATTTAGAACCTTGATATCTAAAGCATATTCCTCCATTTTATTTTTAAACTGAAAAGGAAGTTCATAGTAATAATTCTTATTGTTTAAAATCAATTGTTGCTGAACGCCTATTACAATTCTTTTGTAACCTTTAGCCTGAATTGGATAAATTCTACTTTTGTAGTTATTTCCTTTTGTTTTCTCTAATAAGGCTGGGTCTATTTTTTGTCGTATCGTACTTTCAAAAGCAACTCTTGCTTTTTCTTTTTCTACAATAACTGCTTCTCTTAAACTCCCATTAATATCTAAAGCATATCGAATTACAGATTGATTTTCTCCTAAAGGGAATAACAACTCTCCTTCTAAAACTCTATCATTCGGATTATAGAAAGACATATCATAAGTAGTAAACGCTATATCTCCAATAATTGAAGTTTCTATTTTCAGTTTCTTTACAGAGATTTCTTTTTCGTCTATTTTTATCACAGGAACTTCCTGAGCATGAACCTGACTCACTAAAGTAAATACAAGTATAAAAAGGGTAAATTTTGATTTCATACAATTTGATTTTCAATAAATGTATGAGAATTTACACTATAAAAAAGTGATGAATGAGTTACAACCTATTTTTGGTTAGTGAAAATGTATTTTTAGAAAGTTAGCGGTAATTTCTGCTTTTAAGTACTCAAAAAAGCTAATTTGAATTATAATTTGAGTTTTTCGAGTGTTTTTTTACGCTGAATTTTTTGAGTTTCTGTTTCTATAAAATTGGATAAAAAATGTACTTCCTTAGGAATTTCATATTTAGATAAACCTTTTACATCCGATAGTGAAAGGTCATATTTTTCTCCTTCTACAATAAGAATTAGCTTTTCTCCTAAAATTTCATCTGGAAGACCAATTACAAAAAATCTATCATGAATTATTTGTGATAATTTTTCTTCTATTTTTTCTGGATTTAGTTTTACTCCTCCAGAATTAATAATATTATCAAACCTCCCCAACCATTCAAATTGATTATCTGAAACTAACTGAACCACATCATTTGTCACCACCAATTCATCTGATACTTTTAGCGCTTTAATAACTAAACAACTTCGATGATCTATACCAATTTCTACATTAGGTAAACTTTGGTAAAAAACTGGTTTTTCTTTAAAATTATTCAATTTTTTTACAGCAATATGTGTAATGGTTTCTGTCATTCCATAAGTTGCAAAAATCTGAGTTTGATTATCCTGAATCTTACTTATCAATGTATTAGAAACTACTCCTCCACCAACAATTAATTTTTTTATGCGATGTAAATCCTGCAAAGAATTTTGCAATTGCATTGGAACCATTGCTGAAAAATCATAATCTTCTTTTATCTTTGAAAGTGGATTAGAATCTACACTTACAACATCAAGCGACCAACCTAATGTTAATGCTCTAACCAACATCATTTTGCCAGCAATATAATCTGCAGAAAGACATAATAATGCTTTTGTACCTTCTTTTACATTGAAAAAGTTTCCAGTAGCTATTGCAGAGTTTTTCATAAACTCTTTCTTCAAAGAAATTGGTTTAGGTTTTCCTGTAGAACCAGAAGTTGTTACTACTAAATATTCTTCCTGATTGAACCAGTCAATAAAGAAAGAATATATACTCTTTGAAATTGTTTTTGAATATGCTATTAATTCCTCTTCAGACTGAAAAGAAATTCCATTCAATTTAAAATTAAGATGCATTTTCTTCTACACCTTTTATGTCAACAATGTTTTCTTGTGCAACAGGAACAGTAATATTTCCGAATAGTTTATCTTTCATATTTGTCCAACCATATTTCTTCGATAAAAAGAAAATTATAGCAGGATATATTACAAATACTGGTAAAAACATTTCTATACCAACAGAAGGTTCTGAATGATCTACATATAAGGCTTCCGTTTGAAAAACAGTCCAATTCGCTGTTACAAATACTGCAGCTATAATATTATTCGCTGCATGAAATCCTAGAGCAAGCTCTGTTCCTTCATCTAAAAGTGTTAACATTCCAAAAAACAAACCTGTTCCGATATAAAAAACCATACTAATGTATCCTAGTTTTTCAACTTCTGGATTAGCTCCATGTAATAATCCGAAAACCACAGATGTTATGATAAGTGGCACCCACCTATTTTTAAAAAGAATTCCAAATCCTTGTAATAAATATCCTCTAAAGAGTAATTCTTCAAAACTAGTTTGAAAAGGTAAGAACAGAAAAGAGACTAATACTAATGTAAAGAAAGGAACCGGTTTAAAATTCCATGTATAATTTTCTGGAGAGATTAAAATTCCTACAGCGGTAACAACAATTGCTACAACTGCCCAAATTACAAATGCGAACCAAAAGCGTTTCCAATCTATCTTTTTTCTTGAAGTAACTAAGGTTGTGAACTTTCTTTTGTGTATATATTTTATACAAACAATTAATGCGAGTAAACCAAAAATAAACATTAAGATCATTAGGAAGAGGTATAAATTACTATCAATACCTATTCCTAAAAAATTATTTTCAGCAGCTTTAGCAAAATCTCCCATATCATCAGAGAAAATTGCGGCTGAAATTAATAATGGAATTCTACCTATAATTTGCCAACCGAATAAAACTAAGAAAATACTAATTAGGTATAAATACCATTCGTTTCTTCCTTTAAATGCTTGCTGAATGTAATTCATTGTATTTTATTTTAAATTAAAATTCCAATCCAAAGTTGTATTGTATTGTAATTTCCCATTTTTCACCTCTAATGGACTATCGAAATTATTTGTAAATAAGCTTCCAGTTCCTAAGCCTTGAGGCATTTTATTTTTTAAAGTAAATGTCCACTGTGCAATGGCATTTAAACCAATATTGCTTTCTAAAGCAGAAGTAATCCACCAGTCGATATTATTATGTTCTGCAATATCAATCCATTCTTGACTTCCTTTAAATCCACCAACTAAAGTAGGTTTTAAAATAATGTATTGCGGATTAATATTTTGAATAAGCTTTTTCTTTTCTTCAGTAGAAAAAACACCAATCAATTCTTCATCTAAGGCAATTGGTAAAGGAGTTTTCTCACACAGTTTTGCCATTTCTTCATATTGACCTTGTTTTATCGGTTGTTCTATAGAATGTAATTCTAACTCAGACAAACGCTTTAATTTCTCTAATGCTTCATTTGGTTCAAAAGCTCCATTTGCATCTACACGCAATTCAATTTCTTTTGAAGAAAATTCTTTTCTAATACTTTTTAATAATGCTAATTCTTCTTCAAAATTAATTGCACCAATTTTCATTTTTATACAAGAAAAGCCTTCATTTAATTTGTCTTGAATTTGAGATTTCATAAAATCTGCATCACCCATCCAAATTAATCCATTAATTGAAATTGGATCTTTCTTTTGTGTGAAATCAGAAGGAAATAATTCAAACTTATCTTGAGAATTTAGTGATAAAAAAGCTTGTTCAATACCAATTTGAACAGAAGGAAATTCTATAAGTTCTTGTAATAATTTCTCTAAACCTAAATTGATATTATTGCAAGTCCAAATTAACTTCTCTTCATAATCTGGTCTATCATCAGCACTTAAACCTTTAAACACTCCACATTCTCCAATTCCTTGCTTATCACCTTCACTTAAAAGAAGGAAATACGTTTCTTTTACTCTTAAAACACCTCTTGAGGTACCACTCGGACGTTTAAACTCTAAAGTATATTTTTGAAATTTAGCTTGAATCAATCTCTTAGTTTTTTTCTATGAAAGCTTTAAAATTATTTAAGTATTCTTGATCGATACTTTGTAATTTTCCTTTAAAATAAGGAAACAGACAACTTAAAATATAAGAACCACCGATACATCTTGAATTATTCTGAATTGTAGTATTTCCATTAGTAAAACTAAAAACGTAATCATCCGTTTTTAACATTGTTGGCGATTTAAATCGTAAGGTTACTTTCTCGTTAGGTACAAAAGCAATTACTTTTTCTTCTAAAGCAATTTCTTCACCATTATTATTTTTCACAACCATTTTATAAGTACTTCCTGTTTTTTCAGGTTTTTCATCAATAACTTCTATTGATTGTACATCTGGAATCCAGTTTTTTATTTTAGACGTATCATTAAACAATGAAAAAACTTCATCTATTGGCTTATTTACTGTGATTTGAGTTGTGTAAGTTGTTTCTTTAAAGAAGAGTCCTGTTGCAAAAAAAACAATGGTTAAAGCTACAATTACTCCTAAAATTATTTTAATTCTTTTCATATTAGATTGTTATTGAAGCTCCGATTTCTATAATATTTAATTCTTTACCCGCATTTGAAAACTGTTGTTTAGCATTATCTACGTCAATTTCAATTGGAGGAAAAGTATTAAAATGACATCCAATTACTGAATTACACTCAACTAAATCACTTGCTATAATCGCATCTGTAATTCCCATTGTAAAATTATCTCCGATTGGAAAAATTGAAGCTGTTAATTTAGTCGTCATCGGAATTAATTTCATATCCATTGTTACCGCTGTATCACCAGCAATATATAACGATTTATCTCCTGCAGTAATTACAAAACCACCTGGCTGACCACCATAAGAACCATCTGCAAATGAAGATGTATGAATAGCATTTACATATTTAGCTGAAAAATGCTCTGTTTTAAAAGTTCCTCCATGATTTACAGGATGTCCTTTTAACTCTTTTGCTCCATAATACATTACAATTTCGTAATTAGAAACAATAGTAGCTCCAGTTTTCTCTGCTAAAACCTCTACATCTAAAACATGATCTTGATGCGCATGTGTTACTAAAATATAATCTGCTTTAATTGAATTTATATCGATGTCTTTTGCTAAAGGATTTCCGGTAATAAAAGGGTCAACTATAATGTTAGTCCCGTTAATTTCTATTCCGAAACAAGCATGACCGTAAAATGTAATCTTCATGTTTTTTTGAATTGTTGTTTGTTTTTGTAGCGTAAGTAAAATTACAAAACGTTACCTAGACCAAAAAGAATCGCAAACAAAAAAGTACTTAATGCTACTTTCTTTAACTCTCCGTCTAATAAAGGTTCATTTTCGTTCTTATACACAAATAATAAATGCTTAGCTAAAGGGATGTAAGCTATTAAAAATAAGAACTGCCAAGGTGTTCTATAATGAATTCCTACATATAAGAAAGAGAATAAAAACGATGAAACTATAAGGTAGTAATGATAATATTTAGCGAACTCAGCTCCTATTTTTACTACAATAGTATTTTTTCCTGATTTTTCATCATTAATACGATCTCTCATATTATTTAAATTAAGTACAGCTGTACTTAATAACCCAACAGAAAATGCCGGGAGAAAAATGGTAAAATTGATTTCTTTGGTATATAAAAAATAGGTTCCAACAACTGCTAATAAACCAAAGAAAAGGAAAACGAATATATCACCAAACCCGCTGTAACCATACGCAGATTTACCTACTGTGTATTTAATAGCCGCTACAATTGATGTAATTCCTAAACCGAAAAAAAGCAAAGAATACATAAAATTATCTTTACCAAATGCTACATAAATTAAAGCAACTGCCACAATTAGAGTAAAGATAGTAGTTATTATCATTGCTCTTTTCATTTGTTGTGGTGTTATTGCTCCAGATGCAACCATACGTGCTTCTCCTTCTCTGTTTTTATCAGTTCCTTTTATTCCATCTCCATAATCGTTTGCAAAATTGGATAATACTTGAAAACCTATTGTGGTTAGAATAGCTAAAAGAAAAATACTTAAAGAAGAATAAATATCGATATGATGCACTACAAATGTAGTCTCATCTGAGCTACTCAACAGACTAACTTTAGTATGCAAAGGTTTCCAAATTCCTAAAAAACTTCCAACTATAATTCCTGAGATTGAAAGTGGTAATGTTCGTAATCTTGCTGCTTTTATATAACTTTTTACATCCATTCTTTTGTACTCGTTTCTACTTTATATAAAATATGATTATACAATTCATTTGCTCTTTCCATAGTAATGCTTGGGATCTTTATTTTTCCAGAAGCAGTTTGTAAAATTATATCGGTTATTTTTCTTCTTCGTTGAAAAATTGTTTGTTTCATTTTCACATTTTGAACCTTAAATAATTCTAAATATGTTTCACTAGTTTCTATCATTCCTCCACCTACTAAAATTAATTCGTCTGCTGCCTTGAAGAATGTCTTTTTTACTCTTTTAAATATCATTAATCCTAAAATTGGGATTAGTAACAGATTCAAATATATTTGATTTATACCGTCGAAAATAAAGTAATGAAACGTATTAAAAAACGTTAAAAAAAGAAAGTTTCTTAATGTAATTCGATATGTAAAATACCAATGTGGTTTCTCTTTAAGAACATCATTAAAATCAAAAGATGAAAAAAGAGTAGTTTTTATTTTGTCTAAATGCTCCTCTTTACAGCCAACAATCTTAATTTGCTTATCTGTTTTTTTTACTTTACCACTAATTGCCTGTTTAAAAACCACATAAGAAATACCCATCATTCTTTTTAATGGGTTTGTTGTAATTTTTATGTGTTGAACTTTATCTCTTTTTAGAATGATCGCTTTTTTATTAACCAATCCTTGTTTAATTTCAAAAGCTTCATTTTTTATAGAAAAACTCAAGTTAAAATGACGTAAAAACACACGAATAAAAGAAGTAATTACAGCAACCATAGATAAAAGAATTAAGACTATAATTAACAATAAGAAACTACCTAATAAAATATCTTTTCCTTTACTTAAATAGTTTTTTAAAATTTCTTCACCTATAAAATTCTTGAAGACATCTTCGACTTGTTGATAAAAACCAAACAAAAAAGCAATGAGTAATAATAAACTTTGAAAATGATTTTCAGAGATACTAACTTTCAATAAACTTTTAACATCTATAGTTAATAATGGTTTTTCTTTCTCTGTTTCTTCTACAACAATTTCTTCGTTTCCTATACTTCTTCCTGAAGTAATCTTTTGTCGTAATGCTTTCGCATCAGACAATGATAAAGCTTTAATTGAAATTTCAGTTTTATCTGATCCTGCTGTTTCTAAATCAACTTGATAAACATTAATTAACTGATGAATTAAGTTTTGAGAAAAATTTACATTCTGAATTCTATCAAAAGCAATAGCTGTATTCTTTTTAGCAATTATTCCGTTTTTTAAAACAAAATAATCTCCATCGATTTTAAATTTAAAATTTCTGTAAACTAAATAAGACCTTATTACAACAAAAAGTAACAAAAGAACTATCATTACATAAAAATAAATAGCGTCGATAGATGATATTTTTGAGGCTTTTGTTATAAAAACAAGAAAAACAACCCAAGTTCCTTTTAGTAATTGAAAAAGAAATTTTCCTGAGATTATTAAAACTCCTTTAAGAGATTGTCTGCTGAATTCCGAAAAGTTTATTTCATTACTCATTAATCTTACTACTAATAAACTCTTTAATTTGAATTGCTTTTTCTTTTGTTAAACCTTTTATTTCAAGATCATCACTACTATCACCTGCAGTATAAACACTTAGTGTAGCTAACTTAAATAAACGAGAAAACATTCCTTCATCTATCTCTACATGTTGAATTCTTGAAAAAGGAACTGTAACCATTTTTCTAGTTAGAAAACCACTTTTATAAGTAAGATCTTTGTCTCTTACTACATATTGTCGTTTTGGGAAACCTAAAATTAGATTCAACATATAAACAACAATAATTAGCAAAATTAGTATGTATAAATAGAACGGAAAATCTGGTTCTTTTTTTCGTATTACTTTCTCTAAAAACAAGATTAGAACTGGAACTATTATTAAGAAATACGAAAAAACACTTAGTAATGCTACTTTAAAATATGATTTCTCAATTCTTGTAAAAGTAACACTTGAAATATCTGGAAAGTTATTGACTTCATTATTTTGAAATTGATCTTCCATACTTTAAGTTTTATAGAAACTCTACTTTAGATACTTTCTTTCTAACAATGTATTCTTGTAATTTTGGTGAAAAATACTCTATGTCTTCATAAAATACTTTCACTTTTTTCCCTTTTGCTTTTTTTCCTAACTCTAAAAGTTCGTCTGAACCTTCAAAATTATTTAACCATAAGAACTTCTGAGTTTTCCCTAAGGTATCTTTAATTTCTATGACATATAATTCTTCACCAGAAATTTTCTTGATTTCACCTTCAAAATAAAGTAGACTGACAGTATCCTTTACATCTTCTTCATTATTTGCAAAAGCAGCTAGTACCTCTGGACAGAATTTTATCATGCTAAAAGCTACTTTTTCAGCATATTTTTCTATTCCTTTTTGATCTTCATTTAATTCGAATTCTAAACCTTCGGATTTTAATTCTTTTTCATACTTAGAATATAATTTTATAATTTGTATTCCAAGTTTAATTTCTAAATCTTTACTTGACAAAGATTTAAAATCAACCTCATTTAAATACTCACAAGTTTCTTTCGCTATTTTATCTAAAGTAGCTTCTTGAGCATTAACAATAAATGTAAGGAGTGCAACTCCTATTACTAAAATTTTCTTTTTCATAACATTTTTTTTTGATAGTCTTTATAGATTATTCGCTTCTGCAATAAGCTCAGCGATATCTTTTACAACAATTTGATCTTCTTTCAGATTAAACTTGACTCCATCTGTCATCATTGTATTACAATAAGGACAACCTGTAGCTATAATCTCTGGGTTTGTTTCTAGAGCATCTTTTGTACGTAAAAGATTAATATCCATATTACCTTTTTCAGGTTCTTTGAACATTTGTGCTCCACCAGCACCACAACATAAAGCTGTAGATTTATGACGCTTCATTTCGGTAGATTTAACACCTAACTGACGAATTAAATCTCGTGGAGTTTCATATACATCGTTAGCACGACCTAGATAACAAGGATCATGATATGTTAATCTTTTATTTTTTAAGTTTTCTCCCTCAATAGATAGCCTACCATCTGCAATTAATTTACTAATATATTGTGTATGATGGTACACTTCATATTTTCCTCCTAAACTAGGATATTCATTTTTAAGTGTATTAAAAGAGTGAGGATCACATGTAACAATAGTTTTTACTTCGTAAGCATTTAAAATTTCAATATTTGTCATTGCTTGCATTTGAAATAAAAACTCATTTCCTGCTCTTTTTGCTGCATCACCAGTAGAACTTTCTTCAGTACCTAATACTGCAAAATCAACATTAGCTTGCTGTAAAATCTTCACAAAAGATTTTGTGATTTTTTTAGCTCTATCATCATAACTTCCAGCTGCTCCAACCCAAAACAACACTTCTGGTTGTTTTCCTTGAGCCATCATATCTGCCATTGTTGGTACGTTCATAATATTGTATTGTTTAATAAAGTTGATGTGTAATTTTAATAATCTCGATAAACAGACATTTGCCTATTCATCTTTCCAGTTTAATCTATCCATTTGACTATACTGCCATGGCGCTCCGTTGTTTTCGATGTTTGTCATCATCATATTTAACTCTTGTGGAGCAGCAGATTCTTCCATTACCAAGTATCTTCTCATATCCATGATAATTGATAAAGGATCGATATTTACTGGACATTCTTGCACACATGCATTACAACTTGTACAAGCCCAAAGTTCTTCTCTTGTGATATAATCATCTAATAACTGTTTTCCATCTGGCTTAAACTCACCATTATTAGCATCAATATTTTTTCCTACTTCCTCTAAACGATCACGAGTATCCATCATAATCTTACGAGGTGATAATTTTTTACCAGTTAAATTTGCTGGACAAGATGATGTACAACGACCACATTCTGTACATGTATATGCATTCATTAATTGAACCCAATTTAAATCAGCAACATCAGATGCACCGAATTTCTCTGGAACCTCTTCCTCTGCTCCATCTTCTGGCATTGCGTAAGGATCTGCACTAGGATCCATCATCATTTTAACTTCGTTAGTTACAGATTCTAAATTAGTAAACTCTCCTTTTGGTTTTAAGTTTGCGAAAAATGTATTTGGGAAAGCTAACAAGATGTGTAAGTGCTTAGAATAATACAAGTAGTTTAAGAAAATTAGAATACCTACGATGTGTAACCACCAAGCAGTTTTCTCAATAGTATGTAAAGTTTCGTGAGAAAAATCATGAAACCATGGAGCTATAAATTGAGAAATTATATTACCTGCTCCAGCTTCTTGAAAAGGAGTATCTGTAGCATTCATTATTAAGAATAATGACATTAATACGATTTCAAAATATAAAATAATGTTACCATCATTCTTTGGCCAACCTTCCATTTCTGCACTCCAAAAACGTTTAATTCTTTCTATATTCCTTCTGAACCAGAAAACAATTACTGCAACTAACACTAGTACAGATAAGATTTCGAAAGTTCCAATTAAGAATCCATAAATTCCATTACCTAATAAAGGTTGAAATACACGATGTGTTCCAAATAAACCATCGATAACGATTTCGAGAACTTCAATATTAATAAGTATAAAACCTAAATAAACTACAATGTGAAGAATCCCTGATAATGGTCTGCGAACCATTTTATATTGTCCTAAGGCTATTTTAGCCATGTTTTTCCAACGTTCAGGTTTCCTATCCGTTCGATCTATATCCTTTCCTAATTTAATGTTACGAATTAACTTTCGAACATTCATCACAAAATACCCTATACCTGCGATTAAAATAAATGCAAAAAAAATGTTTGGTACGTATTTCTCCATTTCCTTATTTGTTAGTTATTGATGTTTCCAATTGTCTTCTTGAGAACTATTAGGTGATAAACCTAAAATATCTCCTTTAGTAGTTACTCCTAATCCTAAAACTGTTCAGGTTGCGTAATTAAATTAGCTTACTAAATGATTTATTTCAAAAATTTCTCCATCAGTTATATTATTTTCTTAAAGTATATTTATGTCTTTGATATCTAATTCAGATGGTTTTAAAGTTAACTTTTCTGCATATTATAAACCTTCTATGTAAGTCGTTGTTAAACTCTCAAAAGTTCTAGTTACTAAACCTTGTTTAATTCGGTTGGCTTTTTCATCATCTGACAATAATCGTTTAAGTCCTGCAAAATGATGATCTACACAATAATCACATTGGTTTAGCATACTCACATAAACACCTAAAGTTTCTAAATACCATTTTGGCAATGTGTTTTCACTGTGATGTAAAACTTTCTTATAAATAGCCATATGACCTTCCATTGTGTTAGGTCTTAAACTATGAACAAGCATAATATTATCTACATTATTATTAGGGCCAGTAACACGTTCGTACAAACGCTTTAATTTTCCTTTAGCTTTATCAAAAGGAATAATTTCGATCCAACTCATACATCATTTATCGTTACTTACGTTTTTATTGTTATTCTCTTCATTATATGGTTTTGGTTTTTTTCCAAATAACGAAAAGTGAACAAAACGTTTAGGGTTTAATTTCATTTCCCTTAGCAACTCTTCCATTTCTTTTGTTGCATTAGTTAAATTATTATACAGCTTTTCATCTGACACTAATTTACCTAATGTTCCTTTACCATTTTTCATTCCGACAAGTAGTACGTTCACATTATCAATGGTACTTTCAAGTTTTTTTACTGTATTACCAAGTTCAGCATTGGCTAAATCTTCAGTAATCTTAGACACATCCTCTGTAATTTTCTTAGTATTGTCAAGAGTTACGTCAACTTTAACTTTATTATCTTCAAGAAGTTTATTTACGGAACGCATTGTTTTATTAAGGTTATAAACAGTGCTTTCAAAACCTATAATACTTCTATTTAAACTTTGTCTTGCTTCTTTATTTAATGTTTGATTAATTCCCATAACTAGAGAATCAACATGCACTAAAACATTTTCTAATTTAGATTGAATTGGATTGAATTTCTCTCCAACAGCAGAAAACAAATCTGATTTAATTTCCCCTATTAAATAATCACCAGACATAGCTTTATCCCCTTTATAATCTGGAATAATTGCTAAATTCTGTCCTCCCATTAGTCCAGCTGGATAAATTTTAGCAATACTATTTTTAGAGAATTCGAAACTATTTTGAAGAGAAAACCTTACTAATAAAGTTCCTTTTTTTTCTGGATCTGGATTGAAAGTGATTTGATCTACTTTTCCTACCTGTAATCCATTAATAGTTACAATACTTGCTTCGCTTAAACCATTAATATTGTCGTATTCTACGAAGAAATGGCGAGCGCTACCTTGAAAAATATCTTGTCTCTTTAAAAAATTATATCCCCAAATACCTAGAGCAATAATTAATAAAGAGATTATACCTGTTTTAAGTTCTTTTGACATAAGCAAAAATTACTAACGACGAAATTACTAATTATTTTTGGTAGAATAGAATAGATTTTTTCTAAATTACTGTTTTCTTAATGCTTCTTTCACAGAAATCTTGTTTCCATTTTCAAAAGCAACAATAAAACAATCTTTATGACCAGCCTTTCTTGCTATAGCATGATTTTTCTTTACTTGCCTGAAACTCTTTGTACTTCCGAAGTAATATTTGTAGTATTCATCAATAACTAAAACCTCTACATCTTCAAGACCTCTAAAATTAAAGTTGTCATCAGTTAAATATTCTCTTGAAGCTGCTATTTGAACTTTAAATTCAATTACAGGAGGCATAACTTCTTTAACTGATTCTTGTTTGTCTGATGTTTTTGATTTTCCTGGAGATTTTTCTGGAGTTTTTTCAGTTATTTTGCTTTCCTTTTTAACGACTGTTTTCTTGGGTTTATCTGGTGTTACTTTCACACTTACAGTTTTCTTCTTAGAATTTGCAGCTACTACAACAGGTAATTTCTTTTTTGTCGTAGGATTATCTTCAATTGTCTTTTTAGCTCCTTTAGTATATGTCTTTTCTCTTTCTACTGTATTCGTAATTTTTCCTGTAGTTTTTTTCTTTTGTGTTTTTACTTTCTGAGTAACTTCTTGTATTTCTTCCCCAACACTATTAAGTTTAACTTGATGTATATATTTTTCTATAGCATTTGATATAGATTTTGCCATTTTTGCTTGCCCTACTTGAGAATTTAAAAAACGACCTTCTGCTTTGTTTGTTAAAAAACCTAATTCAATTAAAACACTTGGCATTACTGTCTCTCTAAGCACTAAAAAGTTATTTTGTTTTACACTTCTATCAAAACGTTTTGCATTTGTAAAATTATTTTGAACTAACTGAGCAAAAGCCAAACTTTCATCTAAGTTTTCTTCTTGCTGAATTGATAAATTTATAACTGCTTCAGGAGAATCAGGATTATAGTCATAATTTTGCTTATAGTTATCCTCTAATTTAATTACAGCATTTTCTCTTTTTGCTATCTCTAAATTTTGTCTATTTCCACTTAATCCTAAAACAAAAGTTCCAGCACCAAATGCTTTTGCACTTCTATAAGAATCACAATGTATAGAAACAAATAAATCTGCTTTACTATCATTTGCAATCTTTGCTCGGTTATGTAACTCAACAAAAACATCTTTTTTTCTAGTATATATAACCTTAATATCTTTATTCTTTTTTTCTAAAGCTTTCCCTACTAATAAGACAACCTTTAAAGCTATTTTAGATTCTTTATACCCGTTACCCAAATTTCCTGGGTCCTTTCCTCCATGACCTGCATCTAGTACTACTGTATATTTCCTTTGTGAATATGAAGTAGTTACATTACTTGCAAAAAGCAGTAAAAAAAATATTATGTTTATATTAATATGATATTTGGTGAATTTTAAGAATTGCATCAATAAAATTTAACTATTTTTGGCTCCTGTTGTTTGGCATTCAAATATTGAGCCATACTTTTTTATTAAACACAAAAATAGCATTTATCGAATTGAAAGCAAATTCATTGTACATACTTTTAATTTTATCATTTTTTTGTTTTAAAATTAGTTTTGCTCAAGAAATAGGAAAAGATAATATACCAGCCCAACCTGTAATTAAAAAAGACTCTGCTAAAGCACTAGTTAAGAGGTCTAATCTTATCAAAAAAGATACGGTTCCGCAAATTAAATCAGACTCAATTAAAAAGGATTCAATAATTAAACCTAAAGAGGTTATTGATTATATCATTACACATGATGCTGAGGACTACACCATTCAAAATGCAAAAAACAAAACTGTAACTCTTTATAATAATGCGCATTTAGTTTATGGTGACATTGACTTAAAAGCTGGAAAAATTATTATCAATTACAAAAACAATACTGTTTATGCTACTGGGATTAAAGACAGTACAGGTTATGCCCAACGACCAGTTTTTAAACAAGGCGGTCAAGAATCTGAGCAAGATTCTATTTTGTTTAACTTCAAAACAAAAAAAGCATTAGTATATGGTGTAAAAACCGTACAAGGTGAAATTATTACCTATGGTGAAAAAACTAAAAAGGTAAATGATTCTACCATTTATATGAGTAAACTACGTTTTACTACTTCTAAAAAAGATAGACCAGACTACCATATTGCTACAAACAAAGCAAAATTAGTTCCTGGTAAAAAAATTATTGTTGGTGGTAGTAATTTAGTAATTGCTGATGTTCCTACACCTTTGTATTTACCTTTTGCTTATTTCCCTTTAACTGATAAAAGATCTTCAGGTTTTATTATTCCATCTTGGGGAGAAAACAATCAACAAGGTTTCTTTTTACAAAATGGTGGGTACTATTTTGCAATTAACGATTATTTCGATTTAGAACTTACTAGTGATATTTATTCCAATGGAAGTTGGGCTATGAATGCTAGTTCTAACTATAATTTACGATACAAATTCTCTGGAGGATTAAGCATTCGTTTTCAAAACTTAACGAATAGTATTAGAGGTTTTAGCGATTTTTCTAAAGCTACTAACTTTAATATTACTTGGAATCATCAGCAAGATCCAAAATCGAGTCCGAATTCTAATTTAAGAGCTCGAGTAAATGTTAGTAGTAGTAGTCAATTTTTTAGGCAATCATTGAATCAAATTGATCAAAATCAAAACTTAAGAAACTCATTTGACTCCTCTATAAGTTACTACAAAAAGTTTGTTGGAACTCCATTCAATATGAATGTAACATTAACTCATAGTCAAAATTCAAATAACAATATTGTAAATCTTACTTTACCTAGTTTACAAGTAAACATGGATCGTATTTATCCGTTTGCTGCAAATGGAGTTAAGAAAAATGCTTTACAAAAAATAGGAGTTAACTACACGTTACAAGGTCGTTATAGCATAAGCACAGAAGAAGATAATTTCTTTACATCAAAAATGTTTGAAGATGCAAGAGCTGGTGTTCAACACGAAGTAAGAGCAAACACGAATATTAAAGCTTTTAAATATTTTACATTATCACCTAACTTTAATTATACAGACGTTTGGAACTTTGCAACTATTAAGAAAAGATTTGATCCTGAAGTTGGTAGAGCTGTAAATGATACAATTAACGGTTTTAAGCGTTTTAATAGATATAATTTTGGAGTTGGTTTAACCACTAATATTTATGGTGACTTTAAATTTAAAGGAAAAATTAAAGCCATTCGTCATACAATTCGTCCGAGTGTATCTTGGAGTTATACACCAAATTTTGCAGCTCAGTTCCAAGAACGTGTAAGAGATGCCTCTGGAATTAGAACATACACTCCTTTTGATGATAATATTGGAATATTTGGAGCTCCAAGTAGCGGTGTATCAAATTTATTAAGTTTTGCTTTAAACAACGTTATTGAAGCGAAAGTAAAACCTAGGGAAGATGATGATTCTGAAGAAGATAAAAAAATCACCATTTTAAACAACTTAAATTTCAATACAAGCTATAATATGGCTCGAGATAGTTTAAGATGGGAAAACGTGAGGTTTTCTGCAGGAACTCAGCTTTTCAAAAATAAAATGTCTGTAAATTTAGCAGGTAGTTTAGATCCGTATCAGGTTACTTCTGAAGGTGTTAAAATTGATAAATTTAATGCATCTTTATTCAGATTAAGTAATGCCACATTAACGGCAAACTATAGTTTCTCTAGTAGCGATTTTGACAAGAGTAAGAAAGACGACAAGAATAAAAACAACAATCCGAATAATCCACCAGATGTATTCGGTATTAATGATAACCAGGCTATAAATGGATTTGCAACTCAGCAACCTTCTAGACCTGGAGAAGTAAAAGAAAAAACAGCTGATCTTTATCGTTCTAAAATTCCTTGGAATTTAAGTTTTGTTTATTCTGCAAACTATTCCAATAATGGATTTAACAGAGCTGGGATTCAAAACCATACAGTAGGATTTAATGGAAGTATCGACTTAACACCAAAATGGAAAGTAAACTTTAGATCTTCTTACGATATTTTAAACGGTGCTTTCTCTTACACTACTTTGAATTTCTCTAGAGATTTAGACAGTTGGCGTTTCAACTTTAACTGGGTTCCATTTGGAAACTTTACTTCGTATAACTTTTTTATTGGAGTTAAATCATCGATGTTAAGTGATTTAAAATGGGATAAGCGTCAGCCACCAGATAGAAGATTGTTCTAATAACATAAATCAACTTTATTCTAATGAAAAAAATAATTAACACTAAAAATGCTCCTGCTCCGATAGGACCATATAATCAAGCAGTTTTAACTGGAAACACTTTATATACTTCAGGACAAATAGCAATTAATCCAGAAACCGGAGAATTAGTTTTAGATGATATTAAAACAGAAACTAAACAAGTTTTAGAAAACATGAAAGCTGTTTTAACTGAAGCAGGAATGACATTTGAAGATGTAGTTAAAACTTCAATTTTTATTTCTGATATGAATAATTTTTCAGCAATAAACGAAGTATACGCTTCTTACTTTAATGAAGACACAGCACCAGCTAGAGAAACAGTTGAAGTTGCTAATCTTCCTAAATTTGTTAATGTAGAAATTAGTATGATTGCAATTAAATCATAATTTTTTCTCCCCCGATGTTAACTTTTTAAGTTTGTGTTACACTAACGAATAGGAACATATAATTTAACATAAAATGAAAACATCACTATTAAGATTACTAATTGTACCTGTTTTAATTATTTCATGCTCTAACAATGCTGATTTAGAAACTTTACAAGAAGAAAATCTAACAACTAGCGAAAAAACTATCTTTAAAAGAGGTGAAGAAGAACCAAATAAAGACAACACCTACTATGAAGAAGATTTGTATATTTTTTATTTAGAAAATACAATAGCTAGACAAAACATCACAAAAGAAGAATTATTATTAAAAATTGAGGAAGGTGAAGAAGAATTAATTGAAGAATTAGAAGCACTTCAAAAAAGTATTGAAGCCAACGAAAAAGCTTTAAAGTTTTTCAGAATTCGTCCGAGAGTACCAAGTTTACCTCCGCCACCTTTACCTTGCCCTAAAAAAATAACAAGCTGCAGATTACCATTAAATAGCTACAACTTTATCTTATTAAATAAAGATATCAAAGAGTTTTCTGTTCAAATTAAAACTGAAGAAGGAGAAATTATCAGTGATAACAAAGAGTTATTCCCTGCTGAAAATTTTGAAGGATTACCGGCTGTTCAGCTAGATAAAAAAGATTTTTCCGGTAATGTTGTATTAAGCATTACTAAATTTTCTCCAGTACATGAAAGAATGATTTCTTATGAAATTAATGCTATCATAGATTAATAAATTACTTTATTCATTAAATAATTAGTAGTTTAGCTACATACCAAATTGGATTATGAGAGCTAAACTACTTTTTTTATTCCTCCTACTCTATTTTTTTTCTGAAGCACAAAACGATTCTATAAACGCCATTAAATTCGAGAAGTATACCAATCAAGCTTATCAGCATATGTATACCAATCAAGATAGTGCGTATTATTATTTTAATAAAGCTTTAGCACTAAGTGAAGAACAAAAATGGTATTATAATAAAGCCAGTATTTTATCTTATATTATTTATGTAAGTGATTATCATTATAACTTACCAGTATTGAAAAATAATTTGAATAGTTTAGAAACACTGTTAGAAAAAAAGAAAGATTCTATAAGTACAGCAGATTACGATGAATTATTACCACTTTTTCAATTAAATAAAGGAAATTATTATTTTAAACTAGAAGATTACAAACGAGCGAAACCTCTTTTTTTAAAGCTGTACAATACTTTAAAATCTAAAACCGATTCTAAAGAAAACATTACAAACTTAAATAGTATTTATTCTTTTCTAACCAGTATTTATACAAGTGAAGGAAAATACAATTCAGCAATCAATTTTCACGATAAAGCTGTTTTAATTCAAGATAAGTATTCAGATTATTTTGATGATATTGAATCAAATAGAATGCTTTTTAAAGGTTACATGGCTAAAATTTACAACTCGCAAAAACAATATGAAAAAGGAGTTGAATTATTAGAGGAAACCGTTGCCTTTTACAAACAAAGAAATTATAAGAATTCACTCATAACTTCATATCAAGCTTTAATTAACTGTTATACATTATCGAACAATACAGAAAAAGCACTTCAACTTCTATCAAATTCAGAAAAGATATACAGAGAAAACGATCCTTTTTATAAGATTTTACTAGAATTATACGGAGATGTTTATGCTAAAAAAACAGAGTACTCTAAGGCCATTAGTTATTATGAAAAATCTTTAGTTTTATTTAAAACTTATCGTAATCATGAAAGGCATATTGATATTGCTTTAATTGAGAAAAAAATTGCACAAGTTCTTTATAATTCTAAGTATTTTGAAAAAGCTTTAATTCATGTTAACACTGCTATAGAAAATTTATCATTACTCTCTAAAAAATCAGAAAAAGTTACAGTTAGTAACTTACTAACTAACGATAAAACCATTGATGCATTACATTTAAAATCTAAAATACTAACCAAACTATATACTTTAAATAATGATATAAAGTATTTAAAAGAAGCTTTACAAACAAGCTTACTTACTATAGATGTTTTAGATGCAATAAAACCTACTTTAGAAAACAAAAATGACAAACAATTTTTAATTAATAATGTTTATCCAATTTTTGAAACCGCTCTAAATGAATGCTTTTTATTATTCAACGAAACAAAAGATAATTCTCTTCTACGGAAAGCTTTTTATATACTGGAAAAGAGTAAATCTACTCAATTATTAGAAGCTTTAAATCTTACCAAAGCTGTAAAATTTAATAACATTCCGCAACAGTTGATAGATAAAGAACAGCAGTTGTTAGATGATATTTCGAAAATAGAAACTGATATTTACACTTCTGAAACTTCTTCTGAAAAACAAAAAAAATTAATCACAGCAAGGGAAATATACAATTCATTTCTTGATTCTATTAAGATTACACAACCCAAATACCACAATTTAAAATATAATTATGACGTTATTTCTTTAGAAAATGTAAAACAAAAAATATCTAAAAATGATGGAAGCCTCTCTTTTCTTTATGGCAAAAATCATGTTTACCAATTAGTAATTACAAAAAACAACATCGAATTACTTCGATTTGAGAGCACAAATAGTTTTAAAGAAAAACTGATAGATTTCTACCAAACAGTTTCTAACTTTAAAAGCGAATACGATACCCCAAAAGCTTATCAACTTTTTAACACACTAATCCCTGAAGTATTAAAAAACAAAAGAAATATTACTGTTTTACCTGATGGTTTTTTACACTATATACCTTTTGAAGCATTATCTATTTCTTCGTCTAAGACTAAATACGCAATAGAATCGTTTGCAATTAGTTATGGAAATTCTTTCACTTTATTGGATCAAATGAATCAAATAGAATATAATGATATACAAAAGAAAAAGATTCTAGCAGTTGCTCCTGAGTTTTACAATACAAAAAACACAAATGAAAGAGCAGATTTTAGTCCTTTAATCTTCAACAAAAAAGAAGTCCAAAATATTGCCAATTACTTTAAAACGGATACTATTATTGGTAAAAAAGCTACATTAAAAAATATTGAAAAAGATCTAGCTCACTATCAGGTTTTACATTTTGCTACTCATGCTTCCGCTAATGATGAATACCCTGATTTTTCTTATTTAGCTTTCACTCCTACTAAAAATGAAAGTAATTTATGGTACATTAAAGATATTTACAACACCAAACTTAATGCTGATTTAGTTGCTTTAAGTGCTTGTCAAACAGGAATAGGAAAATTAGAAAATGGAGAAGGTAGTATCAGCTTAGCCAGAGCTTTCACATATGCAGGAGCGAAATCTCTAGTAAAAAGCTTATGGAAAGTGAACGACAAATCCTCTGCTGAGATTATGAGTTCTTTTTACAATAAATTAAATGATGGTAAAAATAAAAAACAAGCCCTACAATTTGCTAAAAAAGATTATTTAGAAAAGAGTATTAAAGAATTAAAACATCCTTTCTTTTGGGCTGGTTTTGTTATTAATGGTAATACAGAACCAATTTCCAATTCTTATAATTTCTATTGGATTCTATATATAGTTTTACCATTACTACTTCTAGTTTTAGCAAGAAAAAAGTTATTCCATTTTTTTAAGTAATAATTCTGCTTCTTGTTTCTTAAACTTATGAGATCCTATTGCAATTTGTTGTAAATATTTTTTTGATTCAACTGTTTTATTCAATGCTAAGTAAGATAATGCAATATACCATTGGGCTTGTACTTTGTATTTAGAATTTAATTGTAAGTATTTCAAGAGAATTGATTGGCCTTTCTCATATTGATCTGAAGCTAATAAAGAAATTCCTAAATAAAGTAATAAATCCGATTCTTGAGTTTCTTCATAAGCATTTGATAACATAAAAGCCGCAACATTAAACTCTTTGTTTTCATAAGCTAAAAAAGCTTCTTTTTTAAAATTATCTTCATCTTCCCCTCTATTCATAACATAAATCACATTATCAAAAGTTGTAAAATATGAAGCATATAATCTTTTATGATCTGTTTTATTTAAATTAAAAAGTTCAGAGAAATTAGCTATAGCGAATAGTAATGTTATACAAGCTATAAGTTTTAGATAAAATAAGTTTGTTTTTTCTTTATAAAAATGTGTATTCTCAATTTCTTGTAAGTATTTTTTTAAACTTCTTCTTTCTAAAATTTCTAAAGATACTTTAACATCTTTTTGAAATTTAAATTCTCTAGCAAATTCATTATCTGTTATTAATAATTCATTAAAAATTGTTTCTTCTTTTGTTGATAACATATTTTGAAAATATTTATCAATCAGGGAGGACTTATTCATTTATACTAAATTTAAAAGACTCTAGATAAAACATAAATTCTTTCATCTAGAAACTTGACTTACTCTATATCAAATAATTATTCTAAACATTTAATGTTTTAAAAAAGAAAAAGTAAACAGATTCGTCTAATTTATTTTTTAATTTATCTTTTTTCAAAAAAAATTTTCCAAAAATGTTTACCTCTAAAATTTTCATTCACTAAGTAGTGTAAAACAACAAATAACAAGATGAAAAATTTAACATTTACTATTTTATTTATGATCGTTTCAACAGCAATGTTTTCACAAACAAAAGTTGGACTTCAAGCTGCTTATGGAACAAATTCAGAAATTGGAATCGGAGCTAAAGCTTCATTTAGAATTTCAGATAAATTTCGTGCTTCACCTTCTTTCAATTATTTCTTTGGAGAAAGTGTTCAGGGAGCAAGTTCTTCTGTTATTGGTATTAATGCAGATGCTCACTATATTTTATCTGATAAAGATGGACTTTCTTTTTATCCTTTAGCTGGTTTAAACTTAACTCGATCTAGTGCTACTGTTTTAGGTATTAGTGCTTCTGTAACTGAAATCGGGTTTAATGTTGGTGGTGGATTAAACTACGATTTATCTTCTTCTTTAACAGGTGTATTTGAAACTAAATACATTTTGAGTGCCTTTGACCAAGCTGTATTCAGTATTGGACTATTATATAACTTCTAAAAACCGAAACATTTTAAAATATAAAAACATGAAAAATTTAAGAAATCTAATCGTAATTTTAGGGCTAATCGTTTTATCTGCTTGTAGTGATAGCGATGAAAAAATCATAGAGGAATTTGAAGACAAAGAGTTATCTGAAGTAATGGATAGTTTTCAAACCAAAGTTTCAGAAATAGAAATTCCTACAGCATTAAGTAATAACTCAGACTCTAATGCACAAACTACAGCTACATATTTTAATGTTGTAAAAAGCTATGGACTTATATTTTCTGCTTTCTTTAATGTTCCTGAAAATGCTACATCTCAAAGGTTAAATTTAGCAGGGAGAAACAGTGCTACTGGAAATACACAAACTTACACTTGGTCTGATGGAACTTCTACAATTAATTATACTGTTACAGAATTAGTAGATCGTTTCACATTTGCTTATGAAATTCAGAGTCCAAATTATTCAGGTAAAGTAATGGACGGATATAGTCTAAAAGACGAAAGTAGAGCTGAATTAAACATGTATGATAGTTCTACTGGCGGAAGTGTACTTTCTTTAAAATGGACTTTTATAAATAATACTGCAACATTAGATGTTAAAAGCAGTGATGGAAGTCAGTTCATTTTAACTGCTAATCCTGATAATTCTGGTAACCTTGAAATTTACGAAAACAACAGCCTTAGTGTTAAGTGTACTTGGACAGCTACTGGTAATGGTACTTTAATCAATTATGAAACTGGAGAAACATTTACATGGTAAAAGCCCATTTATTTTCATATTAATTATTTAATTAAAAAGGCTCATTTAATATACAAATGAGTCTTTTCCCCTCTTTTTTATAATGTAATTCCTTTAAAACAAAAAAGCACCTAAATTTAGGTGCTTTTTTCATTTCAAATTATCTATAAATTATAATGAAGCAGCATGCTCTAATAAGTCTACAATCTTAGTAGCATACCCGTACTCATTATCGTACCAAGAAATTACTTTAAAGAAATTCTCGTTTAATTCAATACTTGCCCCAGCATCAATAATTGATGTTCTGATATCAGATACGAAATCCTGAGAAACAACCTCATCGTTAGTATATCCGATTACTCCAGCTAATTCACCTTTAGAAGCTTCTTCTAACTTAGCTAAAATCTCTTTTAATGAAGTAGCATCTTTAGTTCTAAAAGTTAAATCTACTAAAGAAACGTCTGCAGTTGGAACACGAACAGCCATTCCTGTTAATTTTCCATCTAAAGCTGGAATTACTTTTGTTACAGCTACAGCAGCCCCTGTAGATGTTGGTATCATGTTACGTAATACAGAACGTCCTCTTCTCCACTTAGAATTTGGTCCATCTACAGCATCTTGACCAGAAGTTGCAGAGTGAATTGTAGTCATTAAACCTTCTACTAAACCAAAGTTATCATGAATAACTTTAGCTAAAGGAGCTAAACAGTTTGTTGTACATGAAGCGTTAGAAATAATAGTTTCGTCTGCGGTTAAAGTATTATGGTTAACACCCATCACATACATGTTAGCGTCTTTAGATGGTGCAGAAATGATAACTTTTTTTGCTCCACCCTTAATATGTAAATTAGCTTTCTCTTTAGTTAAGAAGAAACCTGTAGATTCGATAACATAATCTGCTCCAACTTCATCCCACTTTAAGTTTTCAGGATTTCTATCAGCTGTAATTCTAATAGTTTGCCCGTTAACAACTAAATTACCATTTTTAACTTCAACAGTTCCATCAAAACGACCATGCACAGAATCATATCTTAATAAATAAGCTAAATAATCTACATCTAATAAATCGTTTATTGCAACTATTTGAATATTGTCTCTTTGGATAGCAGAACGGAAAGCTAATCTTCCAATTCTTCCAAATCCATTAATTCCTATTTTAATCATTTCTATTGTTTGTTTTTATTTGATTTATGTCGTCATAATATCCGACACTCTTAATAATTCTTTGTCTATTGAGTTTTGACCTTTAATTGCTTTTTCTAAATCAGTCGTAGCAACTTCGTTATCCTTTAATCCTACCATTAAATTAGATTTACCATCGATTAATAATTCGACAGCTCTAACACCTAATCTTGAAGCTAAAACACGATCGAAACAAGTAGGAGAACCTCCTCTTTGCATATGACCTAGAACAGAAACTCTAACTTCGTATTCAGGCATATTCTCTTCTACATAATCTGCTAATTGATAAACATTTTTACCAGATTTATCTCCTTCAGCTACGACTACGATACTTGATGATTTCCCTGACCTTCTACTTTTCTTTAAAGATTCTAACATACGTTCTAAACCTAAATCTTCTTCAGGAATTAAAATCTCTTCAGCACCTGCTCCAACACCTGTATTTAAAGCTATAAAACCAGCATCTCTTCCCATTACTTCAACAAAGAATAGTCTATTGTGAGAAGAAGCAGTATCTCTAATTTTATCTATAGCTTCCATTGCTGTATTTAAAGCGGTATCGTAACCTAAAGTATGAGAAGTTCCATAAATATCGTTATCTATTGTTCCAGGAATACCTATTACAGGGAAATTATATTCGTTATTAAATACAACTCCACCTGTGAAAGAACCATCACCTCCAATAATTACTAATCCTTCTATACCTTCTTCTTTAAGATTTTCGTAAGCTTTTGCTCTACCTTCTTTAGTCATAAAATCTTTAGAACGAGCCGATTTTAATATCGTTCCTCCTTTATGGATTATATTGTTGACACTACGAGCTGACATTGGAGTAAAATCTCCTTCAATCATCCCCTGATATCCTCTATATATCCCGACACATTCTGTTCGATAATATGCTGCAGTCCTTACAACAGATCTTATTGCTGCGTTCATTCCTGGAGAGTCTCCCCCAGAAGTCATAACTGCTATTTTTTTTACTTTTTGTCCCATAAATGTTGATACCAAAGTTACTTATATTTTGCTGTTTTCTGAGATAAAAATGCGAAATCGTTTTCGATTTTTCACGTATTTTACACCTTTTTAAAATAATTATTTACATTAGCATAAACTTACTGAAATGAAGCTTACTCTACTAGATTATTCAATAATTATAATTTTCTTTTTACTTTCTCTTTACATTGGAATAAGAGCATCTAAATCAGCTAAAAAAAGTAGTGCTGATTTTTTCCTTTCTGGTAGAAATATGCCTTGGTGGCTTCTAGGAATCTCTATGGTTGCTACAACATTTGCCGCAGATACTCCTGGATTGGTTACTGAGCTTGTAAGAACACACGGTGTATCTGGAAACTGGATTTGGTGGGCTTTATTATTAACAGGAATGTTAACCGTATTTTTTTATGCTAAACTTTGGAGAAAATCTGGAATTACTACAGATCTAGAGTTTTATGAGTTACGTTATTCTGGTAAAACAGCTAGTTTTTTAAGAGGTTTTAGAGCTATTTATTTAGGAGTTATTTTCAATGTTATCACAATGGCTGGAGTTTGTTTAGCTGGAGCTAAAATTGCTAATATATTATTAGATTTATCACGAACAGAAACATTACTCTATTCTTCTGTAGTTATTGTAATTTATTCTTCTTTAGGTGGTTTAAAAGGTGTTTTATTAACAGATTTTGTTCAGTTTATTATTGCCATGATTGGTTCCATTTGGGCTACAATTTATATAGTAAATATTCCTGAAATTGGTGGAATTCAAGAACTTTTAACACACGCTTCAGTTGAAGGCAAATTAAATTTATTACCTGATTTTTCAAATACAGAAACTTTAATCACTTTGTTTATAATTCCTTTTGCAGTTCAATGGTGGAGTACTTGGTATCCTGGTGCTGAACCTGGAGGTGGCGGATATATAGCACAACGAATGTTAGCGGCTAAAGACGAAAAAAATGCTACTTGGGCTACTTTATTTTTCAATTTTGCACACTACGCAATCAGGCCTTGGCCTTGGATTTTAGTTGGTTTAGCATCGTTAATTGTTTTTCCTGATTTAGTTAGTATTAACAATACTTTTCCTAACCTAACGGAAGAAATGAGAGGTGATGATGTAGCTTACGCTGCAATGATGACATATTTACCCGCTGGTTTATTAGGTTTAGTTCTAACTTCGTTAATAGCTGCTTTTATGAGTACTATTTCAACACAATTAAACTGGGGAAGTTCGTACGTTGTAAATGATTTTTACAGTCGTTTTATAAACAAAAATGCTTCAGAAAAACAAAAAGTAGTTGTAGGTAGAGTCTCTACCGTTGTATTAATGATTATGGCTGCTTCTTTCTCATATTTTTTAGAATCAGCTAAAGATGTTTTTGACTTATTATTACAAATTGGCGCAGGAACAGGACTTTTATTTATTTTAAGGTGGTTTTGGCATAGAGTTAATCCTTACAGTGAAATTGCTGCAATGGCAGTATCTTTTTTAATCGCTATTTTCTTTTTTATAAATAACAAAATGGCGGAACCTTTTTTAGATATTAAGGGATATTGGCAATTAATTATTGGTGTTTTTCTTACTACTACAGCATGGATATTTGTTACTTTAATAACTAAGCCAACAGATAAAAATACTTTAGACAGCTTTAATCAATTAATTTTTGGTGACGAGAGTAAGTTTAAGAATATTGGAGCTAAAATCGTCGCTTTCTTTTGTAGTGTGATAGGAATTTATGGTTTTTTGTTTGCTACTGGAAATTGGATTTATGGAAAAACTGGAACCGCTTTAATTCTTTCTGCACTAACAATTATATCTGGAATAATAATCCAACAACTATGGAAGAGAAAGTTATTAGAGTAAACTAAAGTTAGAAATAAAATTCTGAGTTTCTTGATCTTTATATATAGATGGGAATAAATCCTTGATCATTTCATGATGAGCAAAGTCTATTTCTAATCCTTTTTTTAAATGACTATAAGCATAATCATCTTTATGGTTAATCTTAAATAATCCGAATAAACGATACTCTATTTCTGCAAAGTTTTTATAAACTTTTTTGGCTTTTAGTAGAATATCTAAAGCTGTTTCAAATTCTCCTAAGAATAACAAAACATCAGCTAAAGCAATGTAAATTTCTATATCTATATCACCAAGATTAACACACATCTGAAATGCTTTAACAGCTTCCTCATAAAAGTTTAATTTAATATTAATATCTGCATACTTTCTCCAATACATTGGGTTAGAATCATCTATTTGTAATGCTTTATTAATATAATAAATTGCTTTATGATAATTTCCGTCAGCATAATAAACATCAGTTAATAGTAACCAACCTCTATCCAATAACGGATCTTCGTAAACCGCTTTCTTATAATACTTGATAGCAGTTTCTTTTATATCTAATTTATTGTAACATTCACCTATTCTTATGTAAGCGTATGCTGTTGGATCATCTAATTCTAGTGTTATTAAATAATTTTGGATAGCTTCTTCGTAACGCTTTAAGTTTTCTAAAGATTTTGCTTTTTCAAGATAACCACCTATAAATTCATCATCTATCAATACAGCATATTCAAAAGCTTTTAAAGCTTCTTCAAAATTATCTAACTCGTAATATTGTTTTCCTAACTGATGCCAAGCTACTTCACTGTATGGATTTTTATCTAAATATGCTTTTAAGTAATTTATAGACTCTTCATAATTTTCTTCCATTTCAAAACAATAGACAATATTGTAAAGTGAAGAATAATCTTCAAAATCTACATCAATACACTTTGCAAAATTAAATCTTGCATTTTCGTAATCATCTAAATACAAGTATTCCATTCCAATCATTGCCCAAACATCAACTGGATCTTGCACAAACTCTAAAGATTGTTTTAAAATATCAATTGCTTCTTTGTGTTTTTTATGTTTAGATAAAATTGTTGCTTTTTGAATAAAAACCTCATCATTATGTGGTTCTATAGCTTCTATATCTGAAAGTAAATTAACAGCTTTTTCAATTTCATTATCAAATACTAGAACTTCTACCTTCAATAATTTTAAATTAATTGATTCTGGATGTTGTTCTAATCCCAACTGCAAAGCTTTCTTTGCTAAGGAATGTTTTCCTACATTCAAATAATGCTCAACTATGTTTTCAAACTCCGAAGTATCGAAAAAATATACTTCGTTGGTTTTTAACATAGATTCAAATTTTGATAAAGACATTTACTGTAGCATTTGATATAATATAAATCTACTACAAGATCCCTTTTTTTCTAATAGGACGGCTGTTTAGTTTTCAACAAAATAATTAACAAATTAACAAGTAGAATATTTTCAAAAAAACAAAAGATTTCAAGACTGAAAATCAATTTGATTTACCTAATTATTTTTCTATATTTGAAATGATGTTGAAAAACAAAATAACTAATATTAAAAAATTATGAGCAAATTTGACGAAAAAGTGGAACTGTACACGAAATTTATGAATGAAAAAAACTTAAGTTTTGATGCAGATTTATTAACCGCTGTTACCAAAGGTTTAGGACCTTCTATTTACAAAAGAGACGCTGAAACTGTTTCTGGTTCCGATCCTAAAGAACTTGAGACTGTTAAAAAGAACTTTTTAATAAAAAAATTAGGTTTAGCTGATGGTTCTGAATTAGATGATGCAATCGCTGAGGTTGTAGAGCAAATTGGTAAGTCAGAAAGAAATAAATATCGTGCAGTAGTTTACTATCTTTTAACTAAAAAGTTTGGTAAAGAATCGGTATACGGAATGTAATTTTTACGTTTCTTTAACTTATAGAAAAACCTGTATTGAAATTCAATACAGGTTTTTTATTTTTGTTTTTACAAACAACTGAAACTTATGTCACAATTCATTAGCGTTTTTGATATGCTAAAAGTAGGTGTAGGACCTTCGAGTTCACATACTTTAGGCCCTTGGAGAGCTGCTCAACAATGGATTCAAAAAATAAAAAAAGAACAATTATTTGATGAAGTTCATTCTATTAAAGTTGATTTATATGGCTCCTTATCACTAACTGGTAAAGGCCATGCTACTGATTTAGCTGTTTTACTTGGTTTAAGTGGAACAGATCCTGAATTTATACCAATAGCATCAATTGATTCTATCATACAAAAGATAAAAAATACTAACACTCTTTTTTTTAACCTTGAGAAAGAAATCGATTTCGTAAATGAAAATATCGAATTTCACAGACAATTTTTGCCTTTTCATTCAAATGGATTAACATTTAAAGCTTTTAATGAAAAAAAAGAACAAATTTCGTTTGAAACTTATTATTCAATTGGTGGTGGTTTTGTAATACAAGAAAACAATAATGAAGTAACTTCTGAAAATAACGAGATTTCTTTTCCATACCCAATTAGTAAAGCTGTAGATTTAGATAAATATTGTAAAGAGCAAGAAAAATCTATTTCTGAAATAGTCTTAGCTAATGAAACTGTTCTACATTCGGAAAATGAAGTTTATGCAAAATTAGACAACATTTGGAATACTATGTTAGAATGCATGTACATAGGTTGTCATACTGAAGGAATTTTACCTGGAGGTTTAAATGTCAAGAGAAGAGCATTTACTACTCATGAAAAACTAATTAAGGGCTGTAGCGGTAAATATAGTAATAAAGAAGAGTGGATTTCCGTTATCAGAAACACAGAAGTTAAATTCAGAGAAATTTTAAAATGGGTTAGCTGTTTAGCTTTATCTGTTAATGAAGTTAATGCTTCTTTAGGACGTGTAGTGACAGCTCCTACTAATGGAAGTGCCGGAGTTATTCCTGCTGTACTTATGTATTACATGGTTATTGAAAACCATGATGCTACCATAGAACACGTTCGTAAATTTTTATTAGTTGCTGGAGAAATAGGAAGTATATTTAAGAAAAATGCAACTATTTCTGCTGCAATGGGTGGTTGCCAAGCAGAAATTGGAGTTTCATCTGCTATGGCTGCAGCTGCTTTAACAGAATTACTAGGTGGCACACCGGCTCAATGCCTTGAAGCTTCTGAAATAGCCATGGAACATCATTTAGGTTTAACTTGTGATCCAATTGGAGGATTAGTTCAAATTCCTTGTATTGAAAGAAATGCAATGGGAGCTATAAAAGCAATTAATGCTGCTGAACTAGCTTTAGAAGGAAATCCTGAAGATGCAATTGTTCCTTTAGATAAAGTTATTGAAACGATGTGGGAAACCGCTAAAGACATGAACAAAAATTACAAAGAAACTTCTGAAGGAGGATTAGCCATAACTGTAGGATTAGCTGATTGTTAACCATAATTCTCACAAATAAAGAAGAGGTGTGATTTTTTAAAAATTACACCTCTTCTTTATTTATCATGATATCTATCTAGTAAACACTAATTCGTTTTCTTTAGACATTTCTTCAGAAAACCCATATCCGTCAACATCAAATCCTTTTAATTCCTCTATATTTTCAACATCATTATCTATGATATAACGTACCATCAATCCTCTAGCCTTTTTTGCAAAGGTCATTATAGTTTTGTATTGCCCATTTTTAAAATCTTTAAAAACTGGTGTAATCATAGGAACCTTTAAAGTTTTTTTAGGTAAAGCTTTAAAATATTCAGCACTAGCAAGATTAACCAATAACTCTCCATCTTCAAGTTCTTCATTTAAAGAATTGGCTAGTGTATCTCCCCAAAACTGATATAAATTTTCTTTTCGTCCTACTTTCAATTTAGTTCCCATCTCAAGTCGATAAGGTTTAATTAAATCCAAAGGCTTTAACAATCCGTATAAACCTGATAAGATTCTAAGCTTGTTTTGCATTTCAGGAATTTTAGTTTCACTTAAAGTATTCACATCTATACCTCTGTAAACTTCTCCTGTAAAACTAAACACTGCTTGTTTGGCATTTTCTAAACTAAAAGGTAAACTCCAATTTTGATTTCTATCATAATTTAAAGCACTTAAATCATCAGAAATCTTCATTAATTCAGATAATTTCTTTCTTGATAATGTTTTTAACTTTTTATTCAATTTTTCAGATTGCTCTAAAAAACTAGATTCTGTAAAGCTTTCTGTTGTTGCTTTTGTTTCAAAATCTAAAGATTTAGCTGGAGATATGATTATTTTCATGATTACATTTTATTAAATTGTAAAAATACAATCCTTAACAGGATATAAAAAATTCGTTAAATTTTAAATCCTGATACTTATATAAGTTTTCTAAATAAATAGAAATTTAATCGCTTTACCTTAACATTAATAGCCAAAAAACAGGAATTGCTTCTACCCAAAAAGAAGCATAATATTTAGATTGCTTTATTTTAGTTCTTTGTAGAAATAATAATAAAACAAAAAACACAATCATATAAACAAATTTAAAACTAGGATTTGGAGTTATAAAAAATTCAATTATAACTGTAAATAACAATAAAATAAATCCAAGTTTTTTTGTGCGCTCCACTCCTATCACTTGTGGTATTGTCTGTAAATATTTCTTATCATATTGCATATCACGAATATCAAAAGGCAACGTTAGAACTACCACAAACAAAAAACGTTGAATACTATACATTACTTCATTTATTCCTATTTCTCCTTGACTAACCAAAGGAATCAAAGAAGTAACTCCAGACCATACTATAGCTATTATAAAAATCTTTAAAGTTCCAATATTCCTTAAATTTTTAGTTAAACCTTTAAAAATAGGAATAGCATAAAATAATGTTAGCAAAGAAAAAGGAATGAAATAAAGTAGTATTCTTAAATCTATCTGAATTAAATAATAACACATTAATAAAAAACTAAAAAGAGAAAAGATCTGAATTAATCTCAAATTTTTTGTCAGGCTCATGTGATGCAACTTTGCAATACCTGCATATTTAACAAAATTATACCCCGTTATAGTTCCATAAAAAATAAAATAATCTAACTCTTCGTTATAAGATAAACTAAAATAAAACTCTGTAATTCTTATCAATGCATAAACTGATAGCGCAACATGTAAACTCGAATTAATATAAAACTCGAAAATTATCTTTAAATATTTCACAGCATAAAAGTAATTATTTGTTTAGAACTATTATGGATAGTTAAAAACTTGTTAGTTAAGATTTAAAAAATTTTCAATATTTAGTTATTTTTGCACATCAAAATTAACAACACAACAATAATGAATACAAATTTATTTCAATTACGACATATTGGGCCTAGAGATAATGAAAAGGATATTATGTTGAAAGCAATTGGTGTAGATAGTATTGACCAATTAATTTACGAAACTATACCAGACGATATTCGTTTACAAAATGAATTAGATTTGCCTGAAGCATTAAGTGAGTATGAATACTTACAGCACATTAATGAATTGGGGGCTAAAAATAAAATATTCAAAAGTTATATTGGTCTAGGATATCATGAAGCAATTACTCCTAGTGTAATTCAAAGAAATATTTTAGAAAATCCAGGATGGTATACTGCTTATACTCCTTACCAAGCAGAAATTGCTCAAGGTAGATTAGAAGCTTTGTTAAACTACCAAACTATGGTTTGTGATTTAACTGGGATGGAATTAGCAAATGCTTCTTTATTAGACGAAGGAACAGCTGCTGCAGAAGCAATGGCTCTATTATTTGATGTTAGAGAAAGAGCTAAAAAGAAAGCTGGAGCTAATAAATTCTTTGTTTCTGAAGAAATTTTACCGCAAACGTTATCGGTTTTAAAAACCCGTGCTATTCCTATCGGAATAGAATTAGTAATAGGTAATCATGAAAAATTTAATTTTGCTGATGATTACTTTGGTGCTATTCTTCAGTACCCTGGAAAAAACGGTAATATTGTAGATTATTCTGAATTTGTATCAAAAGCAAACGAGAATAATATTAAAGTTGCTGTAGCTGCTGATATTTTATCTCTTGCAGTTTTGAAAGCTCCAGGTGAATTTGGAGTTGATGTTGTAGTTGGTACTACACAAAGATTTGGAATTCCTTTAGGTTATGGTGGACCTCACGCTGGTTTTTTTGCAACTAAAGAAGCTTACAAACGTAGTATTCCTGGTAGAATTATCGGACTTACTAAAGATAAAGACGGAGGACCTGCCTTAAGAATGGCTTTACAAACCAGAGAGCAACACATTAAACGTGAAAGAGCTACATCTAATATTTGTACAGCTCAAGTTTTATTAGCTGTTATGGCTGGAATGTATGCTGTTTATCATGGTAAAGAAGGAATTCAATTTATTGCCAACAGAGTTCATACTGCTTCACAAACTTTAGCAACAGCATTAAATCGTTTAGGGTTTAAACAAAAAAACACTACATATTTCGATACTATTTTAGTTGAAGTTGAAGCTGATAAATTAAGATCTACAGCAGAAGCTAACCAAATTAATTTTAATTATGTTGATGAAAATCACGTTGCTATTTCTTTAAACGAAACTGTAGGTTTAAAAGAAATTAATGCTATTGTTGATTGTTTTGAGCAGGCTTTTAATATTCAAGATATTACAATAACTGAATTTGTTTCAGAGAATATTATTCCAGAAAATATAAAAAGAAACACATCTTTCTTAGATCACGAAGTATTCAACACATATCATTCAGAAACTGATATGATGCGTTACATCAAGAAATTAGAAAGAAAAGATTTAGCTTTAAATCACTCAATGATTTCTTTAGGTTCATGTACAATGAAACTTAATGCAGCTTCAGAAATGTTACCTTTAAGTAATCCACAATGGGGAAATATTCACCCTTTTGTTCCTTTAAATCAAGCTGAAGGTTATCAAACTGTATTAAAAAATTTAGAACAACAATTAAATGTTGTTACTGGTTTTGCAGGAACTTCATTACAACCAAACTCTGGAGCTCAAGGTGAATTTGCTGGACTAATGGTTATTAGAGCTTATCATGAAGCTAACGGAGATACACACAGAAACATCTGTTTAATTCCATCTTCTGCACACGGTACAAATCCTGCTTCTGCTGTAATGGCTGGAATGAAAGTAGTTGTAACAAAAACAGATGAGAAAGGAAATATAGATGTAGAAGATTTAAGAGCTAAAGCTGAGTTACATAAAAACAACTTAGCTGCTTTAATGGTAACTTATCCTTCTACTCATGGTGTATTTGAAAAAGCTATTAAAGAAATTACTTCTATCATTCACAATAATGGTGGACAAGTATATATGGATGGTGCAAATATGAATGCACAGGTAGGATTAACAAATCCTGCTACTATTGGCGCTGATGTATGTCATTTAAACTTACATAAAACTTTTGCCATTCCACATGGTGGTGGTGGACCTGGAGTTGGACCAATTTGTGTAGCTCCACAACTAGTTCCATTTTTACCAACTAACCCTGTAATAACTACTGGTGGAGAGAATCCAATTACAGCAATTTCTGCTGCCCCTTGGGGATCTGCTCTAGCTTGTTTAATTTCTTACGGATATATTACAATGTTAGGTGCAAAAGGTTTAACTGATTCTACTAAAATTGCAATTTTAAACGCAAACTATATGAAAGAGCGTTTACAAGAACATTTCCAAACTTTATATACTGGAGAAATGGGACGTGCTGCTCACGAAATGATTTTAGATTGTAGAGAATTTAAACAAAATGGAATCGAAGTAGTTGATATCGCTAAACGTTTAATGGATTATGGATTACAAGCTCCTACAGTATCTTATCCAGTAGCAGGTACTATTATGGTAGAACCAACTGAAAGTGAAAGCTTAAGTGAGTTAGATCGTTTTTGTGATGCTTTAATTTCTATTAGAAAAGAAATTGATGCTGCTACTAAAGAAGATCAAAACAATGTATTGAAGAATGCTCCTCATACTTTAGCAATGTTAACTGATGATAGTTGGGATTTTCCTTATTCTAGACAAGAAGCTGCTTATCCTTTAGAATATATCATGGATAATAAGTTCTGGCCATCTGTTAGAAGAGTTGATGATGCATATGGAGATAGAAACTTAATTTGCTCTTGTAATCCTATAGAAGATTACATGGAAGCTGAAGCATAAAATCAAAAAGCCTTGCTGTAAATAGCAAGGCTTTTTTTATTCTTTGACATAAACACTAATCAATATACTTTCTTTGTTGCAATGAATGATATCTTTATCTAAATTCAACATTACTCCTTCAGAGATATTTTCTTCACCTATTCTTACACTACCTTTAACAACATAGACTAAACTCTCTTTTTTTGCTACATACAAATCATCTCGAGATAAATAAATCACATCTATCTGTGTAGAATTCCTATCTCTTAGTCCGTATACATTTGTTATTAAACCTTTCTCAGCTCTGTGAACTCTAAAACTCGATTTCTGTTCTATTTGTTCTGGTAATAGCCAGAGTTGTAACATTCTTGTTGTAGTAGTTCCTTTATTTATTTCATTATGTAAAAAACCTTCTTTACCAAATTTTTGCACTTGAAAATCTAATGCTTTTAAACTAATTCCATGCTTAAGAGAACCTTCATGATCTAACTTCCCTTCAACTACAAAAGTTAACACATCTATATACTGATGTGGGTGTAATCCAGTCTCAACTCCTTCTCCAAACCAACTATCAGCAAAATACACTAGGTTTCCAATCCCCTCCCAAGTTCCTTTCTTTACTCCAGATTTAGGTCCAAATTTAGAATTAACAACCAACCTCTTCTGCACAATACCATGAAAACCTCCCGTTTCAATTGTATTTCTATCTAATAACTGTAATATATTTCCCATAAATAAAACTTGATTTAAATTTAGTCTCGTTTTGGATTAAAAAATTACAGTAGTAAATGTTAAAGATTTAAAAGGAAACCGCAACTCAGAAGCTTTACATTTATTGAGTTGCGGCAAAAATTGAATTAATAAGATATAACACCTCGATTTACCCCAAAAATGATTTGTGTTATAAGAAGTTTTCAATTTTTTAGCTAAGTAATTTCATGATTTAAATAAACCCTTAAACATTTAAATCCAATAGCTTTAAGTTTATTATAAAAAATAAACACAAACTGTATAATCAAAAAAATGAAAGCTAAATAGCAATTACTTTCATAGCTGGAGTAAATATATGAATTACAATTTAATGACTTTGTTAATGCAATACTAAAATTACATCATAAAAAAAGGAAACAGCTTATTTAATAAACCATTTCCTTCTCCCAAGTGTTAATAATCCTGTAATAATCCCTCCCCAAATTTACTAAAACAAATACTTTAGAAGACTAAAAAACAGTCAAATAGCTATAAAAGGATAGTTGAAATTAACATATGTTAAGACGAATGGTTTGTTTTAATAGTTGAATTACAGTCTACAAATAAAGAAAATAAGAATAGTTTAGTATATTTATTAAACATAAATTGCTTTACATGAATGAACTAATAAACAAAATTTCTGAGGAAGATTTACAAGAATTAAAAAAAGCTAAACAACTATTAGAAAACCCTGGAATTGCCATCAAATTAAGCAATATTATAGGAAACCCTATACAAAAAGGATTGGAAGTTCTTCCTAAAAATTGGAATGAAAAATTAAGCGATATTACAAAGTCTTCACTTTTAAAAGCAGCTGATGCAGCTATTTTCACCATTAAAGATGAAAACATAAACACATCAAGTAATCTAATGCATAAAATAGCCGTTGGAGCTACAGGTACTATTGGCGGACTATTTGGTTTAACTGGCTTAGCTGTAGAATTACCTTTAACAACTACAATTATATTAAGATCTATTGCAGATATTGCACGTTCTCACGGTGAACCTGTAAAAGAAATTGACACTAAACTTGCTTGCTTAGAAGTCTTTGCTTTGGGTGGAAATAGTATAGAAGATGACAATTTAGAATCTAGCTATTATGCTACAAGAACTTTTCTTTCAAACTCAATAGTACAGACTAATAAATTTGTTGCCGAACATGGTGTTTTTCATGAAGGAACTACTGTATTTTTAAATATCATTGGTAAAATTGCAGAACGTTTCGGAATACAAGTTACTGAGAAAACAATTGCCCAATCTGTTCCTGTAATTGGTGCTGCGGGAGGTGCGTTAATAAATACTTTATTTATTACTCATTTCCAGGAAATGGCTACAGGTCATTTTACAGTTAGAAAATTAGAACGTAAATATGGAAAAGAATTTATAAAAGAGCTTTATAATCTTAAAAAGTAGTTTTGTTAATTTTTTATTTCTTAATATAAATTAAGAGAATTAGATAAAAAACTTTCTATTTTTATAATCACACTAACTTTATATTAACACACCATTAGTATAAAAACACTTTCAGTGAGAATAGTTTTGGCATCGTAAAAACCAATTAAATTTATTTATTATGAAAAAACTATTACTCTTTAAATTTCTCATATGCATTTTTGCTATGAATGCACAAGACAATGAGGGGAAACTTGCTATTGAAAAAGGGACATGGAACGTTGGTGGACAAATATCTTTATACACCAACAATAACAAACAAGAATCATCTACTCCAACAGAAACTAACAGTTTTGGTTTTAATATAAATCCAAGTGTTTCTTATTTTTTAGATAAAAACCTCTCTGTTGGTTTAACTTTAGGATATGGATATAATGAAAGTAAAAACATAAACGGCACTAATGAAAATTTAAATTTTAGAAATTCATTCTCTTTTATTCCTACAATAAAAAAGTTTTTTTCTTTAAGTAAGAGCTTAGCTTTATCTCTAAAAGGAGAAATAGGTTACACTTATGCTAAAAGCGACGAATCTAGCTCACCAATTGAATATACCCAAAACAATTATAGCGCATCTTTAAGACCAGGTATTGATTTTTTTATCACTAAAAAATTAGCACTACAAGCAAATCTTGGTGTTCTTCAATACTCTTACTCTAATAATAAAAGTGAAAATTTATCAGTTCCTGAAATTATAGAAAATAAAAACCATAATTTCAACTTCCTCTTAAACTCTTCAAATATTTCATTTGGATTATCATATTATATGTAATTAATTAAAAACCCCAATAAACCAAGTTTATTGGGGTCTTATTAATTCAAATAATTTTCTTCTTTTCAAGCTACACTAACAATCCTTTGTAATGGAATTAAAGTAGATTTTTTAAGAATTACTGCTTTATCTGTAATTCCCCACACTGTGGTTTCTACTCTTTTGTACCCATCTTGATCCACAAAAACAATTTTTACTTTTTGTCGTTCTAGATTTCCAAGTGATAACGCTCTATTCAACTCTAACTTTCTGTTAATTTGATCATTTCTTTGCGCTAAAACTTCTGTTTTTGGGAACTTAAAATACTTTATTTGTTCTTTTTCAACATTTTGTACACTATTACTTAATTTCATATGGGGTAGGGATTAAAATTAATTAAAGAATAAAGTGTTACATAACACGTTATTGCAATATAAGATTAATATTTTACATTTTTACAACATAATAGTCTATAAAAAAACATTAACCTAACAAAAAACACTAATCATTTAGATAACTTTAACAAAAACTATTTTTTATTAAGATTTTCATAAAATACATTTAAAGCTCTTTCGCGAGAAATAGACCAAACCTTGAATGTCTTAAAAATCAAGGATTTTTAATTTAAATTATTTTATTATGAAAAAACAAATTTTAAATCTAGGTAAGGCTTTAAAAAAAGCTGAACAAAAAGAAGTTAATGGAGGAATGCTTAATCCGATTCAACAATTATGCTTCGGTACAGGAACTGGAGGAGCTAGCTCAGAAGGTTACTCAGCTGCTTGTATAGGTAAACCAGTAGGAACTAAATGCACAATAAACGGATATTTAGCTGCTTGTTCTAATAAAAAAGGTGGTTTTTGGTACTACTAAGAACTAAATTTATTTGGAACATGATATAATTTCAAACTTTTTATTGGAGTTAACTACAGTTACTTCAGTAAAAAGTTTTTTTAAATGCACTTTATAATTCAAATGCTTATTAGCTACTAAAACAAAACGACCTCGATTTTTTAAACAATCTTTGATTTGAGAAAACAAATTTAGACTGATTTCTATATTATTCTCATATTCAAAATGAAAAGGAGGATTACTCACCGCTAAATCAAAGTTATTTTTCTTTAATGTGAGTAAATTATTGTCACAAATAAATGTTGACTTTTCTTCTGGTAAATTAAATTTTGATGATGCTATGGCTAAATTAAAATCATCAACAAGTGTTAACTCACAATTCTCATTTAACTTTAATAATTCACGAGCTATTATTCCATTACCTGAAGCTACATCTAAAACCTTAACTTCATCTTTTCTAACTTCTAAATTCTCCAATAGAAACTGTGTTCCTATATCTATACTTTTAGACGAAAAAACACCATAATACTGATCTAATACATCTCCTTTCCAAGAAACTTGATTGATAAACTTTTTTTCATTAATCAATTCTTTTTTAGGATTTTTTAAAATTAGTAATCTAGCTTTTTTCCATGCTTTAGTTTGCTGAATGTCGCTAAAATAATTTTCAGCAATTTTAAGATAAGAAGTACTAAAATATTTGGTCATAAAACAACATACAACTTCTGTATTTTCTTCTGATGTTTTATTAATTTTAGCTAAGAAAAGTTCAAACAACTCCAGAGATTTAGGTATTTTAACCAAAGCACAATTTATAGTTCCATATTCTTCTAAAGGACGGATAAATGATGAATCATCTACATCTATTCTATTTAACTGTAAATTCTTTTCAATAGCTTTTCTCTGGCTAGCATACGTCCAAATCGTTTTTACAGGTTTATTTTTTAATAAACAATTCCACACCCCGAAACGGTCATTAAAAATATGATAATGACTAAAGTTTTTATCTTCTAAATAATTTAAAGCTAAGAGTTCTGCGTTACTCCAAGCTTTTAAAGAATTATCTTTTGTTTCTGGATATCTCTGTAATTGATATACTATATTTTTAAATGCTAAAGTTGTTTCCAAAAATATGTTTATAATACTAGTTCTCTGAAAAATAAATTTGTTCTAAAGAGCTTAAATCACCTGCTTTATTTCTTCTAAAAACATCTTTGGCTGTAATATCATTAATAGAAGATTTTCCCATAGCAGAAACCAATTCCTTCAATGCTAAAATGGTCTTTGCATGATAATTTTTTACTCTTACATTTTTATCTTCTACGACTAAAGCTTCAACTAAATCTTCATCTTGAGTTGCTACTCCAACTGGACAAGTATCTAAATTACATTCACGAGCTTGAATACAACCTAAACTCAACATAAAACTTCTAGCCATTCCAATAGCGTCAGCTCCTAAAGCTTTAAACTTTACAATATCGAAAGCATCAATAGCTTTTCCGCTAGCTATAATTTTAATTTGATCTTTCAGCTTATATTTAATCAGCATTTTGTTTACAAAAGCAAGTCCTTCTAATAGAGGTGTTCCAACATAATTAGAAAACTCTAATGGTGTAGACCCTGATCATCCTTCCCCTCCATCTACAGCTATAAAATCTGGATAATTATTTGCATCTGCAAAAGCTTTTATCATTTGTTCTATTTCTTCATTATTCCCGACACAAAATTTAATACCAATAGGTTTTCCATTACTTAATTCACGTACTTTTTGTAAAAAAGTAATCATCTCATTAAAATTAGAAAATGATGAATGTGAAGGTTGAGAATCTAC
>ERZ1740052.36-NODE-36-length-48223-cov-6.478866_pt1 | contig 48223 bp, 50 predicted proteins | sample MGYA00581750_ERZ1740052 | MGnify/ENA primary metagenome ERZ1740052 (study PRJEB43018, sample SAMN04849743) | marine metagenome | isolation source: floating plastic debris | place: Pacific Ocean | collected 2008-08-30 | study: EMG produced TPA metagenomics assembly...
AAAATTAATGTACCTATCATTTGTCGTTTACAAGGAACAAATGCTAAAGAAGCAAAGGAATTAATTGATAATAGTGGAATGGAAATCATCTCTGCTACTGAATTCCAAGAAGCTGCTGATAAAGTAGGTGAAGTGTTAAAAGCATAAAGATATTAGTGTGTAAACTAATTCTTAATTAAATATAGTAAACCTCATTCTTAACGGAATGGGGTTTTTTGTTGGACTTTTTTAAATATTATACATTCATTCTTTAGAATGTTTTGTGAGGTTAATAATGAAATCGGATTTGTGTTAAAGTGTTGTTTTTTAGATTTTTAATTTTGTGTTAAACTTGAATATTATTATTAACATTAATATTTGTTTTTGATAACTAATACCTATCTATTTGTTAATCAATAAGTAAATTATTGTTTGGTAGACTGTTATATTTTTGTGGTGGTTAAGCGCTATAACCAAGACCCCCGATTAACAAAAGTTAAAGAGAAGAAACGTAATCAATTTAATTAAAAAAAACAGAAACAAAAAAAAGTCTACCACTATGAAGTCAATCAAATCATTATTAATTGCTATAGCATTTACATTTAGCTCAATTGTTTATGCTACGAATACAAGCCCTGCTGATAAGAAAATATCATCAACAATAAGTCAAGAAATTCAGAAGTTATTAAAGAATCCTAATTTTTTAGTAGAGAAAGATATGGATGTTACTGTACGTTTAACAGTAAATAAGAGAAATGAAATAGTAGTTTTATCGGTAAATTCTACATTCAACAATTACCAAGTAGAAGAATTCATTAAAAGTAGATTAAACTATAAAAGATTATCTGAAAAGATAGATGCTAAAGTTTATACGTTACCAGTTAAAATGGTTTCTAAGAAATAAGTTACACGATAATTAATTTTTAAAGCTTCATAATATATTATGAAGCTTTTTTATTGCTATAATTTTTAATTCTTCAGCACGATTTATACTTTCCTAATTTTTAAATTCAATTTATCTAAAAGAATAAGTTTTGAATTTCCTTATGAGAATTTATTGTATATCGTAAATTCTGTTTTTCCATTACAAAGATTTTGTTTTAAATCATACTCTTATCTGTAATTATTTTTACTTCTGAATTAAGCATCAAAAATTTATTGTTTTCAATTAAAAAAACAGTTCCGTTTTATTCAATTAAGACGAAACAAGAATTCTTTTGCGGTTTAGTATCGTTTTTAAGTGGTAAAATTCAAGTAAAAAACTGCTTTAAATCATGTTTTAATATGTTATGTGTTTGATTTGGTTAAAATGCAAACGTTGTAGTATATAGTCTTGTTTTTTATTGTAAATTTAAAGTTAATAAAAAGTAAATTTAATGTAAATCAAAATAAGGCTTAATTACATGAGATTGATAAAATAGCGAAAAGAAATTTGTGAAATCATAATTTTATAACTCAACTTTTTTAAAAATTGACAAAGAAATGTTTTTTATTGTTTTTCAGGGTTTACGATCGAAAAAAAATCAACCGTTTTCGTAAGAATAGTGCTGTTTTTTGTTAAAATAGGGATAACATTGGTATTGTTTTCCTGTTGTAGTTTTACATCAGATTTGCAAGTCAAAATAGAGGATCATTATTAACACAATGTTAAATGTTTTATTAACAGAAAAATCATTAAATAACAATTAAAAAAACGATCACTATGAAATCAATTAAATTATTATTATTAGTATTTGCATTTGCATCTAGTTCGATGACATTTGCCACAAACCCAACAGAGGAAAACAAAAAAGTTAGTATAGAGGTGAGCCAACAAATCCAGAGCTTATTAAAGGATCCAGGATTTGAAGTAGAGAAGAATATGAATGTAACTGTAAAGTTTACTGTTAATGATAATAACGAAATTGTTGTATTATCAGTAAATTCTTATTCTAATGTAAAACAGATTGCAAGTTTTATTAAGGATAGATTAAACTATAAGAAATTATCTACTAAAGTTCAATCTAAAGCAATTTATATATTGCCCGTAAAGATGATCTCAGTAGTTTAGATAGTTATATATAATTTTAAGTCAGAAAAGCCTCACATAGTGAGGCTTTGTTGTTTATCTTAAGTTCTTAATTTTTTTATCCCATTCAATTTTATTTTCTATAAAATAACTTTTATTATTCTTTAATTTCTTTTGATTTCTCCAATAGGTTCCTGTGTATTTAATAAGGTAATGTCCATCAGGAAAAATTATAATACTGGAAGGATTTTTAAATGTATTCTTGAAAGTTTTTTTAATAATTTTATTAGGATCGTTAAAGTAATTTCTAATTTCTAAATCTTGATAAGGAAATCCTTTATTGATATCGTATATATTAAAAAAAACTACTTTCTTATTTTTCTTAGATCTTTTTCGGTCACCTCCAATTTCTTCTAAATAGTTTTTATACCCTATTACTCGCTTAACTTTGAAAGCTTTTCTTTCTAATTCTTTTAGTTTTTTCTTTTTTGAATTATAAGGTAAATAGCCTATTTTATTATTTAAAGAATCGAGATAAATATATGCTGATTGTTCTGGCATATGATTTTTATTAGGAATTGTATCCTTGTAATTGATAGACCAAGTTTTAGTACTATCGATTTTATTTCTAAGTGCAAATAATTTCTTTATTTGTTGGTGTTTTTTCTTGTCGAGTTTGCCAAATATTTCATTAAGAAAAAGTTTTTTTAAAATGACTGTATCGTTTTCTAGTTTAACATAACTAAAAAGATCACTATTAATTCTATTCGTAAATTTTTCTTTAGATATTTCATTAAGCTCGTGATCTAATAAATACACTTTTTTATCAGTGTTCTTTGTTTGTGCTTTAGATGCAATACTTACAAAAAGAAAGAAAATGATTGCTATTTTATGAGTCATTATTGTAGTTTTTTTACTTTTCGTTTCCACTGTTTTCTTTTCCTATTAAAATAACTTTTCTTCAAAAGTTTTTTAGTGATATTCTTTCTTCCGCTAAAAGATATATAATTTCTATTCCCGTAGAAGGAAAGGTAAAACTGTCCATCAGGATGAATAACTATAACTTCATAATTTCTTACAGCTTCTCTAAATGATTTCTTTAAAATTAAATTGTCATCTTTAAAATAACTAAAGTTATATAGTAGATCTTCAGGGAAACCATGATTCTTATTATAAAAATGAAGTAATTCAGATGTTTTTTCTTTTCCAAAAGAACTAATCTCTTTTTCTATCTGATGAACATAATCGTTATAACTACTCAAATGAGCATGATAAGCAGCCTTACTGTAATCGTTTTTGGGAGTTTTAGAGTCAGAACCATAAGGAACAAAGCCAATGACTTCTTTTTGTTTATTGTAGTAAGCTATACCCGATTGAGCCGGCATTTTTTCTTTATTAGGAATTGAATCGATATAGCGAATAAACCAAGATTTTGTTGTATCTATCTTATAACGTAAACTATATAGTTTTTTAAGTTGGTGATGTCTTTTTTTATCTAATTTTCCAAAAACTTCTTTATACATTAATTTTCGTATAAATGAAGAATCATTTTCATAATATACAGTTTTAAACAATTCTGAGTCTTCGTTTTGTTTGAAGTTTAAAAATGATATTTCTTTAAAATCGGCATTATAATAGCGATATTTTTTTTGATGAATTGTTCTTTGCGCATTTATAGAAATAAATGCAAATAAAACAACAAAAAGAATTTGTTTCATTTTGATTTTATCAGTTTAGATTTTGTTAAGAGTTACTTTAATTGAGAAATGTTACCCAGTTAAATTTGTAAACAATTACAGAAATATGAAGAATTAAGCCAAATGTTCTTTTAATACTTTTATTTCATCACGAAGTTTTGCTGCTTCTATAAAATCAAGTGCTTTAGCAGCAGTTTCCATTTGTTTACGCTTCTCTCTAATTCTTTTTTCTAATTCTGGTTTTGGTAAGTATTCTAAATCTTGTTCTGCGGCTTTTTGTGTAGCCGATTCATATTGATAAGAAGTGGTTGTACTTTTAGATAAAGTATTGTCTATCTTTTTATTAATTTGTTTAGGAGTAATACCATATTTGGTGTTATAGTTAATTTGTTTTTCTCTTCTTCTGTTAGTTTCATCAATGGTTTGTTGCATGCTATTGGTAATTTTATCAGCATACATAATTGCTTTACCATTTACATTACGCGCAGCTCTACCAACAGTTTGTGTTAAAGATCTGTTTGAACGTAAAAAACCTTCTTTATCGGCATCTAAAATGGCAACAAGAGAAACTTCAGGTAAATCTAAACCTTCTCTTAGTAAGTTTACTCCAATTAAAACATCAAATAAACCTTTACGTAAATCTTGCATAATTTCAACACGTTCAAGAGTATCTACATCAGAATGAATGTAACGACAACGTATTTGAATTCTAGTCAAATATTTAGCCAGCTCTTCAGCCATTCTTTTCGTAAGAGTAGTTACTAAAGTTCGTTCATCTTTCTCAACACGAATTTGAATCTCTTCAATTAAATCATCAATCTGATTTAAACTCGGGCGAACTTCAATTTCTGGGTCTAATAAACCAGTTGGACGAATAACTTGTTCTACAAATAAACCTTCTGTTTTCTGTAACTCATAATCTGCAGGAGTAGCAGAAACATAAATGACTTGATTTTGTAACGCTTCAAACTCTTCAAATTTTAGAGGGCGGTTATCCATTGCTGCAGGAAGTCTAAATCCGTATTCTACCAAGTTCTCTTTACGGCTTCTATCTCCACCATACATAGCATGAACTTGCGGAACGGTTACGTGACTCTCGTCAATAACCATTATATAATCATCTGGAAAATAATCTAGTAAACAGAATGGGCGTGTTCCAGCTTCTCTACCATCTAAATATCTTGAGTAGTTCTCAATTCCAGAACAGTATCCTAGTTCACGAATCATTTCTAAATCGAATTCTGTTCGTTCTTTTAAACGTTTAGATTCTAAATGCTTTCCTATTTCAGAGAAGTAATCGCATTGTTTTACTAAATCATCTTGAATTTGATGAATAGCGTTTTGTAAAACATCTGGAGATGTTACAAATAAGTTTGCTGGATATATATTAAGATGTTCAAATTCTTCTACAATTTGATTATTTTCAATATCAAAAGCTTCTATTTCTTCAATTTCATCACCAAAGAAATGAACACGATATCCGTTGTCTCCGTAAGAAGGATAAATTGTAACCACATCTCCCTTTACTTTAAATGTCCCGCTTTTAATTTCTACTTCAGAACGCGCATATAAACTAGTAACTAATTGATGTAAGAATTTTGTTCTTGAAATTTGTTGTCCGACTTCAATCTCAATCACATTCTTTTTAAATTCAATTGGATTTCCAATACCATACAAACAAGAAACTGAAGCGATTACAATGACATCTCTTCTGCCAGATAAAAGAGAAGAGGAAGTGCTAATTCTTAAACGTTCAATTTCATCGTTTATGGAAAGATCTTTTTCTATATAAGTTCCAGTAACAGGAATATACGCTTCTGGTTGGTAATAGTCATAATACGAAACAAAATACTCAATAGCATTATTCGGAAAGAATTGTTTAAATTCTGAATATAATTGTGCTGCTAAAGTTTTATTATGAGCTAAAACTAAGGTTGGGCGATTTACTGTTGCAATAACATTAGCAACACTAAATGTTTTTCCTGATCCTGTTACACCTAATAAAGTTTGATATTTTTCGTCTGCGTTAATTCCATCAGCTAATTGTTTTATAGCTTGTGGTTGATCTCCAGTTGGTTGAAATTCTGAAACTAGTTTGAAATCCATACAACAAAAATAAGCATAGTTTGGGTGAAAATCTATGCTTATTCATGTTGATTCTATTATTTTCTTAGTAACGAAAAATGTCCTCTTCTGGTAAAAGTTTTTCCATTTCTATCGGTAAGTTCTATATTGAACCAATAATCGTTAGAAGGTAAATTTCTTCCATTGTATAAACCGTTCCAACCTTCTCCATCAATTTGTAATGAAGTGATTAGTTTTCCGAATCGATCAAAAATATTGATGCTACTTTTTGGGTAGAAGAAAGAACTGATTCCTTTTACATTCCATAGATCGTTTATTCCATCATTGTTTGGGGTGAAAAAGTCTGGAAATTCTAAAACAGAAACATCTAACTGAGCTACACCACAATTATTTTTATCTCGAATTAGGAGAGTGTAAACACCTCCTTGTAAGTTTTCAAATCTAGGTGAATCTTGAAAATCAACAACGATTTGATTGTCTTCATCTTGTAAAGCAAATTCATATTCACCAATACCTAAGTTTGTTCCAGAGTTATTAATAGAAATTGAGTTGTTTTCAGAATCATCAACAATAGTAACATCATTTTGATTTACAGAAGCTATAATAGATTCATTAATAATAATGGTTTTAGATCTTCTGCATAAAGTTGTTGTGTTAATAGCAGTAACTTCATACGCTCCTCCTTGGGTTAAATTAAGTGTTTGATTATTACCTATTATGGTTGGATCACCATTTCTAGTCCATTCGTAATTATAATTTCCATCAGGATTTTCAGCTTCAATATTCGAAAGGTTGTTCAAACATAAAATTTGAGGAGATGTCACATCAAAATTCGGAAGCGGTAGTGTTTTAATAAAGAGTTTACTTAATCCTGTACAGTTATTATTGTTTTTATTGACAATTTTAATGAAAATGGTTTGCTGTGTATTTGCAGGGGTATTAGTGTTTCTGTAATTACTTATATCAGCGATTTGATTTGTTACTGCATCTCTATCAGTTTCATTTTCAAAAAATAAAACATTTAGATCATTTCTAATTGCAGGAGCAAAAAGATTTTTAACTTCAGTTTCAGCAGCAGAAATATCAAAAGTAGTAATACCGTCAGTATCGTCATTATTTAAAGTGTTATTTCCGTCAGCATCAAGAAAATCATCACATGAAGTAAATTCTCTATCATAAAGAATATCTGCAGCAAAGTTGATAGAAATATCAAGTTGAGAAATTCTATAGCAATTTTTATCAGATATAGTTCTTACCCAAACCGTATCTCCATTGTTGGCAGAAAAATTAACAGGGTCAGAGATTTCAGCAGAATCAGCAATAGCATCAGCTTGAGAAGGATAGTATTTAAAAGTTTCGTTAGTGTGATTGTTAGAAATATTTATTTGTGCTTGAGTTAAATTAATAGTTGCGGCAAGATCACCGTCATTTTCACACTGTTCAATCAGCACATTAGGATTTACTATAACAGGTAGAGGATTAACAACAAGTTTAAAAGGAAGAAAACTTGTTCCAGGTTCCGAAACAGTAAAACAATTCGTATTAGCTCTGTTTTCTACTCTAACGTAAATAGTTTGTTCATTAGTTGTGGTATTTCTGTAAGCTGTGTTTTTATCAAGACTGTCAGTAGAATTGTCAGTTTGAGCTCCAGTAAGAGTAGTATGATAACTTACATTATATTGTGTTGAAGAAAGGCTTCCAAGAATTTCATTGTCTTTAGAAGAAAGTATAAAATTATTGAAAAACCCATCAGTATCACCACCATTTACAATGTCATCACAAGCTTCATAATCTACAGGTTGAGTTGGAGTAGGTAAAGAATTTACATTTAATTCAAAAGAAGTTGTATCAAAACAAGCGTCTGGATTTCCGTTATTGTGTATTCGAACAAAAATTGTTTGATTACTATTTGGAGTAGGATTTGTGTAAGGGTTAGTTAATGCGTTAGCTGTATTGTTAGCGTCAGCATCAGCTTGACTTAAAAAATAAATCACTTCAAATTGACTAGCAGATTGAGCTCCTAAAATTTGAGAAGTAATATCATTTTGTAAATCAAAACTATTAAAACCATCACTATCTATATCACAAAAGTTTACGTTGGTGACGGGATTAGCAATAGGTACGGGCAAATATGTAATTTCAATTTCATCTTCGGCAGTACCACCTACATCATCATTAATAATAACTTTGTAAATTCCAGATCTGTTGTTGTTAATTGTTAAAGTAGCGTTAGTTTCTCCTGGAATTGTAGTAAACCCAGATCCAGTATCAATTTGCCATTCAAAAGCAGTAGCAATACCTCTAGTTGGAGTTCCGTCTAATGTGATTGGAGTTCCGTCACAAACAGTTTGATCGGGTCCTAATTCTCCTGTAACAATAGAGCAATCTGTTGCTCCAGCTCCGGGCATGCCGAAATTACTTTGTTCTAATTTTATTTTACCAGGTGAGCCATCAAAATTTGTAATAAGTAATATATAAAATTGACCAGCTTGTGCATTATTTATGGTGAAACTTTCTATTGGAGATGGGTCAAAACTACAGTCTACTATGTTAGTGTTGTCTAAGTTACCAGTGTAATAATTTGGAGAACCAGTATTACTTGGACAAGCAGTTGGTGTACCAGAAGCGTCTGTACATGTTTGTGCTAAATTTGTACAATTACTATCTGGAGTAGCAAAAGGTCCCCAAGCTATAAAATCAACATCAATAGTTCCTCCAGTTGGGTTACCCGAAGCATCAAAATCTGCAGCTTGAATAATCTGAAAATTTAAATCTCCTGTTTGTTCTACTCTAATAAAAAACCAAGCAGGATTTGGAGTTTCAGATAAGCAACCAAAAGTTCCACTATTAGGAACTCCAGTAACATTAGAGAAGATTTTAACTCCGTTACTATCAGAACACATGGGTTCTGCAGCATCACATGAAGAAGCTCCGTCTTGGGCATAAGACCCAAATAAAGTAGAAAATAAAAAACAGATGTAAAGTAATTTTCTTACCATAGTTTCATAAAAGTGGGATTATTCAATTGAAAGTTAGTTTATAACTCTCTAAATATAACATTTAAAGTTATTGAATTCCTACCTTTTTTAGAAACTATATTTATTTTCTTAGTAACGAAAAATGTCCTCTTCTGGTAAAAGTTTTTCCATTTCTATCGGTAAGTTCTATATTGAACCAATAATCGTTAGAAGGTAAATTTCTTCCATTGTATAAACCGTTCCAACCTTCTCCATCAATTTGTAATGAAGTGATTAGTTTTCCGAATCGATCAAAAATATTGATGCTACTTTTTGGGTAGAAGAAAGAACTGATTCCTTTTACATTCCATAGATCGTTTATTCCATCATTGTTTGGGGTGAAAAAGTCTGGAAATTCTAAAACAGAAACATCTAACTGAGCTACACCACAATTATTTTTATCTCGAATTAGGAGAGTGTAAACACCTCCTTGTAAGTTTTCAAATCTAGGTGAATCTTGAAAATCAACAACGATTTGATTGTCTTCATCTTGTAAAGCAAATTCATATTCACCAATACCTAAGTTTGTTCCAGAGTTATTAATAGAAATTGAGTTGTTTTCAGAATCATCAACAATAGTAACATCATTTTGATTTACAGAAGCTATAATAGATTCATTAATAATAATGGTTTTAGATCTTCTGCATAAAGTTGTTGTGTTAATAGCAGTAACTTCATACGCTCCTCCTTGGGTTAAATTAAGTGTTTGATTATTACCTATTATGGTTGGATCACCATTTCTAGTCCATTCGTAATTATAATTTCCATCAGGATTTTCAGCTTCAATATTCGAAAGGTTGTTCAAACATAAAATTTGAGGAGATGTCACATCAAAATTCGGAAGCGGTAGTGTTTTAATAAAGAGTTTACTTAATCCTGTACAGTTATTATTGTTTTTATTGACAATTTTAATGAAAATGGTTTGCTGTGTATTTGCAGGGGTATTAGTGTTTCTGTAATTACTTATATCAGCGATTTGATTTGTTACTGCATCTCTATCAGTTTCATTTTCAAAAAATAAAACATTTAGATCATTTCTAATTGCAGGAGCAAAAAGATTTTTAACTTCAGTTTCAGCAGCAGAAATATCAAAAGTAGTAATACCGTCAGTATCGTCATTATTTAAAGTGTTATTTCCGTCAGCATCAAGAAAATCATCACATGAAGTAAATTCTCTATCATAAAGAATATCTGCAGCAAAGTTGATAGAAATATCAAGTTGAGAAATTCTATAGCAATTTTTATCAGATATAGTTCTTACCCAAACCGTATCTCCATTGTTGGCAGAAAAATTAACAGGGTCAGAGATTTCAGCAGAATCAGCAATAGCATCAGCTTGAGAAGGATAGTATTTAAAAGTTTCGTTAGTGTGATTGTTAGAAATATTTATTTGTGCTTGAGTTAAATTAATAGTTGCGGCAAGATCACCGTCATTTTCACACTGTTCAATCAGCACATTAGGATTTACTATAACAGGTAGAGGATTAACAACAAGTTTAAAAGGAAGAAAACTTGTTCCAGGTTCCGAAACAGTAAAACAATTCGTATTAGCTCTGTTTTCTACTCTAACGTAAATAGTTTGTTCATTAGTTGTGGTATTTCTGTAAGCTGTGTTTTTATCAAGACTGTCAGTAGAATTGTCAGTTTGAGCTCCAGTAAGAGTAGTATGATAACTTACATTATATTGTGTTGAAGAAAGGCTTCCAAGAATTTCATTGTCTTTAGAAGAAAGTATAAAATTATTGAAAAACCCATCAGTATCACCACCATTTACAATGTCATCACAAGCTTCATAATCTACAGGTTGAGTAGGAGTAGGTAAGGATGTAACGGAAAGCTTGAACTGAGTAATGTCAAAACAAGCATTTACAGCATCTTTATTATGAACTCTAACATAGATGTCTTCTGAACTAAAACCCGTTCTATTGGTGTAAGGAGAAGTAATTGCACTTGCAGTGTTATTGTTTTCTGCATCAATTCTATCTAAATAATAGAAAACTTCAAATTGAGTGTTACTTAAAGTTCCTAAAGCAATAGGAGAAATGTCGGTATCGAAATCAAAAGAATTAAACCCATCTCCATCGATGTCACAAAAATTAATGTCTGCAATTGGACTAGCTGTTGCAGGAGCAAAAGCTTCAATAGTGAATGTTCCTTCAAGTTTTGTTACTTCTCCACAATCGTTAGTTAGGTTAACAGTTAAGGTATATATACCATTATTGTTTGTGTCAATATTATTCAATGATAATTTAGGTTGATTAGAAATCGTACTTACAGTAGTTCCATTATCAAATGTCCATTCATAAGTTATTCCTGTACCGGTTACACTTCCAGAATCTATTTCTATGGAATCACCAATACAATATTGGCGATCTTGATTATTGATTACATCACCAGATGTTAAATCAATAATTTCAATAGGTAATAAAAGAGAAGAAATGAAAGGAGGAAATCCTTGAGTAGATAATTTTCCGCCTAAATCTATAGCGTCTTTTGTAAAAATAATATCTCTAGCGTTTGCTGTAGGGTTTTCAATAACATCTAAATTAGGGTCGTCACCTCTAGGATCATCAAAAGCTAATGGAATAGTTACATATATTCTACTGTCGGGTCCAAGTTGTAATCCACCTCTAAAGCCAGTCTCTTGATGAATTAAACTTTTAGAAACAGGAATGTTTGTGCTGTTTAAGTCAAACTGAAATAATCTATAAGTTGTTGGAGGATCGTTTAAATCTAATCTGAAACCAGCAACTGTTGAAATATATAGTTTTCTTGAGTCTACAGAAAATTCAACTCCATAAGAATCACCGTCTGTTCGAGCTGTTAAAACAACTTCAGAGCTAGGGTCAACAGTACCATTTGTAGCATTAAAATTATATAAATTAGCTGTTCCTAATTGGTTAGCAACAGCAAGTTTAGTTCCGTCAGGAGATAATTTTAAACATCCTCTTCTTGTAATATTTCTACGAACAGTAGAGAGTACTGGGGTTGTGTTTACACCTGTGTCATCAACCTTAAAAGCATAAAAAGTATTATTAACAGCAGAAACGACCCAAAAAGTATCACATTCAGTTCCTCTAACTGCAGCAACTTTTTCGGACCAAACATCTGCTAATCCTCCAGATAAAGCTACCGGTCCACTAATTACTTCACCAAGACCACCATTTTTAGAAATATCTATCGTATAAAGGTTTAAACCATTTCCAGGGGAAGAAGGTCCGCTAGGTCCATCATCAACTGTAAATAAATAATAAATAGTTGAAGATTTTGGTTTTGGTATGATCATACCAGATTGACTACTAGAAGGATTTCCAAGTAAGTCAACGGCTAATCGACCATCAGAATATTTCATGATATTATGGTTTTTATCCCAAACAGTAATTCCGTCAGAATAAAAAAGTAAATTTCCATTAGTGTCAGAAAATGTAGAACACCCCTCAAGCGTATTTACTTGTCCGTCTGTTAGAGCAGTAGGAGGAGAGGTGTTAAAATCTATACCAGCATTTCTTCCAAAGTACCATATGTTGGCTTCTTTTTGAGCGAATAAATGAATACTTGAGATGATTGTTAATAATAGTAAAGTTTTTTTCATTTTTGAACGTCCCGATTTAAGAAGATCAAAAATAAGGAAAACTCCCTATAAATCACGCTTTTTTAACAAGGCGTAAGAAAGATATATAAATACAGCTGTCCATATCAAAACAATAATAATATCTGTGTAATGTACTGAATGATCAACCGTTATATTTTCACCTATTTGACGAGCTACTGATTTTACAGCGCTTAACCTTGTAATAGGCTCTCGTATTAAGTTAGACATTGCTTCTAACGGGAAAAATTGCATAATGTCGTTAGCGTGAGCAAAAGCTTGTTGTTTCATATCCCTGAAACTCCATAATAAATACCCCTTAAATAAACTCTCAGCAACCAGCCAAACAATCATTCCAGCGACAGCAAAAGCAGATCGTTTAATTAAAATACCTAAGAATAATCCAAAAGAAAAGAATCCTACTAATTTTACGAAGAAAGCTAATAAATACTCTAAATCAGAAAGAATAATGCTGATTTCATTAAAATCAGAATAAATTAAACCTAAAACTAATGAAACTATAAAAACGAATACTGTAGAAATTAAAGCAAAAGCAATTACAGTGTAAAATTTTGATAGTATAAATTCTTTTTTACTTAATCCATCTATAAGGTTTTGTTTTAGTGTTTTGTAGCTATATTCATTAGCCATCATAGAAACTATAACCAACAATAAGAAAAACTTTAAAATAGCAGCGACATAAGTGTTGAAATGCCATATGTATGGGAAGTTAAAAATTCCTTGATCTGCTAAATGAAATTTTACTGGACCAATATCAAACTTGATTGCTGCTATTAATGCTATGGATGTTAATAGTCCGAAATATATTAAGGATAAAACTTTACTTGCACGATTGTGCATCAGTTTGTGAAATTCTATTTGTAAAAGACGTAACATAGTGATTTTTTTAGTAATTAGTAAGGTTAAGGAATTGTTCTTCTAAGCTTGGTTTGCGTTTTACTAAGTGAGAAACAACGATTCCCTTGTCAAACAAATATCGGTTAATGTCGGTAGCTGAAGTTTCATTTTCTAATCGAGCGATTATTAAATTATCTTCAATATTAACAGTAGCGATATCATAATAATTCTTTAGAGCATTAACTAAAGCTTCTTGATCACCATCGGTTTTAACTTCTATAATTCCATTAGAAGCAACCATGTTTTCTACACGTCCACTATATAGCTTTTCTCCTTTTCTAATGACAACTACATGAGAACAAACTTTTTCTACTTCGTCTAATAAATGCGAAGCGAGTAATATTGTAGTTCCGTTTTTAGCAATTTTTTTTATGATTTGTCTAATCTCATGAATACCTTGAGGGTCTAACCCGTTTGTAGGTTCATCTAAAATTAAAATTTCAGGATCATTAAGTAATGCAGAAGCAATAGCAAGTCGTTGTTTCATTCCTAGAGAATAGGTCTTGAATTTACTGTGTCTGCGTTCAAACAAGTTAACAACTTTTAATTTGTCATTTACATTTTCTTTAGAAACTCCTTTAATTTTACAAATAAGTTCTAAGTTTTGAACTGCTGTCATGTAAGGATAAAAGTTAGGGCGTTCAATTATAGCTCCTACTTTTTTTAATGCTTCGTGAGTAGACATAGCTCCATTGAACCAAGTAAATTCACCTGAAGTTTTATTGACAACATTTAATATTATTCCTAAAGTAGTGGATTTACCACTACCATTTGGTCCTAATATTCCGTATACATTTCCTTTTTCTATATCAAAAGAAAGGTTTTTCACTGCATGAACTCGTCCAAATTTCTTGTCGAGATTCTTAATAGATAAAATAGTATCCAATCGCAAAAAAGTTTAGTTAATTTCTTATATGACGAACAAGATACCAAAATGTTACTATTAATAATGCTGGCTTAACGAAAAAATAAAATCACTTATTAGTTTAAAAGTCTGATATTTAGTTACTAGTATTTGTCGAAGTCAATATCGTCTATATTGTCAAAATCATTAAAAGAGTCGTTAAATTCAGAATCAAAATCGTCAACGATTTTGTCAGATTCGAAAACTTTATTTGGAGCTTCTTTAGGAACATCTCCAACGCTTAAAATAATTTTAGTTTCAGAAATTTTTTCTTCTGTTTTTTCAATTACTTCAACATAGAATGTCCACATTTCAAGAAAATCATAGACATAAATTAATTTATCATTTTGGTGAGGTAAAATTTCATTCAAAATACAAGTGGTCATAGATAAGCCTACACCTGTTTCTGACATATTGAATAGAGGTATCTCTTCTCCTTGATTCCAACCATTATCACTAGTGTAAAAAGAAGCCATTTCGTTCCCATCGAAACCAAAAGCATTTGCTATTTGTATGTGTAGCTTTTCTAATGTTTGATGTTCATCTACAACTAATGTTCTAATCACATCTTCTTCTACGTCTAATATTACCCGAACTTTGTACATTATTCAATTTTTAATCACTACAAAAATACGTATTTTTATCCTCCATAATTTTATATTGATATTTTTATCAAAAATGAATTTAGAAGAAACGTTACAAAGACTTAATTCTTACAATAAAAATACGCTAATGGAAACTCTAAGTATAGAGTTTACAGCTGTTGGAGAAAAGTCAATTACAGCAAAAATGCCAGTGAATTCTACTGTTCATCAGCCTTTTGGTATTTTACATGGAGGTGCCTCTGCGGCTTTGGCGGAAACAGTAGGAAGTGTCGCTTCTTTGTTTTTTTTAAAAGAAAAAGATAAAGTTGTAAAAGGTATTGAGTTGAGTATAAATCACCTTAAAAGTAAAAAAGAAGGAGTAGTTTATGCAACAGCTTCACCTATTCATAAGGGGAAAACAACACATTTGTGGGAAGTTAAAATTACTGATGAAGAAGATAATCTTATTTCTATATGTAAACTCACAAATATTATTTTAGATAAAAAGTAATAAAATAATGCTTAAGAAAGTGCTTAAAATTATTGGTATAATTATTCTTTTAATTTTTATAGGATTGTATTTTGCTTTTAGAATTTTTACAGCTCCTAAATCCGATGCTAAAATTCTTGAAGCTTATCAAAACAGTCGTTTAAAGCCTGTTTTAACAAATGAAACATATAACGGTTTTAACTATAGAAAGCTTTCTTTAGTAGTAAATGATTCTTTACCAACAATGGTTTTTGTTCATGGTACGATTGGTTCTATTAATGATTTTTCAAAATATATATCAAATAGTGATTTACAAGCAAAATGTAACATGGTTGCTTATGATAGGATAGGGTATAATTACAATGATGAAAACCACGTACAAGAAAGCATTAATTTTGAAAGAAATATGCTAAAAGATGTAATAAAAGATTTGCCTTCTGACAAAACTATTTTAGTCGGGTATTCGTATGGTGGTCCAATTGCTTTAGCAGTTAAGAAAAAAGTTAAAGAAATTATTTTGTTAGCTCCTGCGGTTCATAGTAGTGTAGAACCTATGCCTTGGATGGTTAATTTTTATAAATGGAAATTAACACGTTGGTTGGTGCCAAGAATTTGGAAAGAAGCATCTAAAGAGAAACTTTCTCATAAGAAAGATTTAAAGCTTTTTGAAAGTGATTGGGAAAATACACCTAATAAAATAATTAGTATTCACGGTTCAGGAGATTGGATTGTGCCTTATGAAAATTCAAAGTTATTGGAAGATCAATTTCCAGAAGACCAATTTAAACTAATAACTATAGATAAAGCTAACCATGGATTAGTTTGGTCTAATTTTGATGCGATTAAAAGTCAATTTTTAAAGATTTTAAATTGAAAATATTTAAAGAAATAGAATCGTCTTTGAAAGATGATTTACCTTTTGCGGTTTACAGAAAGCCAAATTCTAAGGAAGTAAAAAGTTTTTTTCAAAATAATGCTACTTTGTTTTTGTCGAATGATTTTAATGAAGAGGGGTTTTTGCTCCTTTTGATAATTCTAAACAGTCTATTTTAATTCCTTTACAACAATCCAAAATTCTTAAAGAGAAAATTGATGTTTCAGAAGTAGAAACAAAAATTTTAGATAATCATGATTCTCTTAATAGTAATAAGGATGGACATATTGAATTGGTGAAAGATGGTATTGAAGCAATTCAGGATAATCATTTTAAAAAAGTTGTTTTATCTAGAAGAGAATTGGTCGAAATAAATAATTTTGATGTTGTTACTGTTTATGAAAGATTATTGGCTAATTACCCAACAGCTTTTTGTTATGTATGGTTTCATCCAGAAGTTGGATTATGGATGGGAGCAACTCCAGAAACTTTATTAGATGTTAAAGAAAATGAGTTTTCTACAATGTCTTTAGCCGGTACACAAGTTTATAATGCTGAAAAAGGAATTTCCTGGGGCGAAAAAGAGTTAGATGAACAACAATTAGTAACGGATTATATAGCAAAAAAGTTAGAAGAAGTAAGTGTTGATTTGAATGTTGAGCAGTTAGAGACTTTTAAAATTGGAAACCTACTTCATTTAAGAACTAAAATTTCAGGTAAAGCTAAAGATGACATAGCTAATGTAATTAAAGTTTTACATCCAACTCCAGCGGTTTGTGGTTTTCCAATGCAAAAATCAAAGACATTCATATTGGAGAACGAAAATTATGACCGAAGTTTTTATACAGGTTTTCTAGGGGAATTAAATATTCCTAAGGAGAATGATGAAAAAAACTCAAGCTTATATGTGAATTTAAGATGTATGCAAGTTAAAGAGGATAAAGCGATTCTCTATGTTGGAGGTGGGATAACAAAAGATAGTAACCCGGAAAAAGAGTGGGAGGAAACTAAAGTGAAATCTTTAGCAATGAAAAAAGTACTACTGTAAAATAAAAACCACCAATGTAACTTAAATAGTTAATTAGTGGTTTTACATTGTGTAAATTGAATTTGAACTAAACCGTTTATATATCGTCAAATGAAACGTCTGTAAAACTTTCTGTTGTTTGTTCTACAAAACTTTCAGTATTCTTTTTAAAATCTTTTTGATGTCTTTCGCTAATTACTTCGCTACCTTTTTGAGTAACAATGTAATCTGTAGCTTTGTTTAACATCTCTTTGAAATCATTAAAATCTTCTTTGTAAAGATAAATTTTATGCTTTTGGTAATGAAAAGATCCATCATCATGTGTGAATTTCTTGCTTTCAGTTACCGTTAAATAATAATCGTTAGCTTTAGTTGCTCTTACGTCAAAAAAGTACGTTCTTCTTCCTGCTCTTAATACCTGTGAAAAGATCTCTTCTTGTTCAACTCTCTCGCCCATAATTCAAATCTTAAAATACTAGTTAATTGTTTTTTTCACTAACAAATCTAACAAAATATTTCACTTAAGCATACAAAACGCTAAATTTCTTTTTCTAAAAGTTGCTGCTCATAAAGTGAATTATATATGCCTTTTTGGTTTATTAATTGATTATGAGTTCCTTGTTCTATGATTTTTCCTTCGTCTAAAACAATGATTTTATCAGCGTTTTTAGCGGATGAAACTCTATGACTTATAATAAAAGTAGTTTTATCTTTAGAGATTCGCTGTAAATTATTAAGGATTTTTTCCTCAGTTTCAGTATCTACAGCTGATAAACAATCGTCAAAAATTAAAATTTTAGGATCTTTAATAATCGCTCTAGCTATAGATGTACGTTGTTTTTGTCCTCCTGAAAGTGTAACCCCTCTTTCTCCTAAAATAGTTTGATATCCATTTGTGAAACCAGAAATATTATCATGAATTACAGCATTTTTGGCTGCTTCTATAATCTCATCCTGAGTTGCATCATTTTTACCGAATTTGATATTGTTTTCTATAGTGTCAGAAAATAGGAAAGGATCTTGCGGGACAAAACCTATTTGATCTCTAATATCGTTTAAGTTTAAGTCTTTTATAGGTTGATCATCTATAAATATTGTTCCTTCGGTAGTGTCATACATTCTAGAGATTAAATTAGCAATAGAAGATTTACCACTTCCGGTTTTACCCATAATAGCTATGGTTTCCCCTTTATTAACATCAAAGTTGATTTTATTTAAAGCAGTAATGTTAGTATCGTCATAAGTTAAAGAAACGTCTTTAAATTCTATTTTTCCATGAACATTTGTCTCTGAATCATTAAAGTTTCTAATTTCAGGAACTTGCTGTAAAAACTCATTAATTCTTTGTTGTGAAGCTTCAGCTTGTTGTACAATTGATGTAACCCAACCTACAACAGCAACTGGCCAAGTTAAAATATTCACATATAGTATAAATTCAGCTATAACACCAATTTGTATTTCTCCTGCGATATATTGTTTACCTCCAATGTATAACACTAAAATATTACTAATACCAATTAGTAAAATCATTAAAGGAAAGAACAAGGCTTGTATTTTAGAAAGCTCGATATTTTTCTCTTTGGCTTTATCGGCTAATTCATCAAAATTATTTAACACTGATTTTTCAATAACATAAGACTTGACAACATTAATTCCTGAGAAAAATTCTTGATTAAATGTGGTTAATTTCGATAGGTATTCTTGTACAATAGTTGTTTTTTTATTGATTTGTTTACTCAATATAAAAATAGAAACAGATAAAACAGGAAAAGGGATTAATGTGTATAATGTAAGTTCAACATCTGTTTTTAGCATTTTAGAAAAACCAATTGTAAATAGAACAATCATATTCAAAGAATACATAATCGCAGGTCCGAAATACATTCTAACTTTAGAAACGTCTTCAGAAATACGATTCATCAAATCTCCAGTTCTATTTTTCTTATAAAAATTAACAGAAAGCTTTTGGTATTGTTCGTAAATCTCATTTTTAAGATCAAATTCGATTAAGCGAGACATTACAATTAAAGTTTGTCGCATTAAAAAAGTGAAAAAACCAGCCAGTAAAGTAATTCCTATAATTATTAAAATGTTTACTAAAAGTTGTTGTTTTACATTACTCAGATCTGTAGTTTTTCCATTCAAATAATCTTCAACAATATTTAGTGAGTTTTTGATTATTTCAGGGATTTTTAGAGCTAACAGCTTCGATAATACTGTGATAAGAATTCCAATTAACAATCTCCACTTATATTTTATAAAATATTTATTTAAGTATTGTAAGGCTTTCAATTTTAATAATGAATTTTTTTGTTTGTTTTTTTACGATTTTGCTAGCAGAAAACGTTTTCTTATTAATAAATTCTCAAATTATGGGTCTTTTTTTGGTTTGTAATTACGGAATCTGTATTTTAGCAGTCCTAATATTAAGGAATAGTTAAATTCTTTTTAAGTAAAACGTAATATACTATGATGTCTGAAATTATTGATACTAAAGACCTTAAAAATGATCCTGTTTTCGGACAGTTATCTTTTGACGGTCACGAACAGGTTGTTTTTTGCAACGACGAAGATACAGGTTTAAAAGCAATTATTGGTATACACAATACAACTTTAGGTCCGGCACTTGGAGGTACAAGAATGTGGCAATATAAAACAGAATGGGAAGCTTTAAACGATGTGTTACGTTTATCAAGAGGTATGACTTACAAGTCTGCTATCACTGGTTTAAATTTAGGTGGTGGTAAGGCTGTAATTATCGGAGATGCTAAAACTCAAAAGAACGATGCGTTAATGCGTAAATTCGGTGAGTTTGTTAACTCTTTAAGCGGAAGATATATTACTGCTGAAGATGTAGGTATGGAAACAAGAGATATGGATGTTATTCGTGAAGTAACTTCACACGTAACAGGTGTTTCTGAAGCTATTGGAGGATCAGGAAATCCTTCTCCTGTAACTGCTTATGGTGTTTACATGGGAATGAAAGCTGCGGCTAAATATAAATTTGGAACAGATAATTTAGAAGGAAAGAAAGTTTTAGTTCAAGGAGTTGGTCATGTAGGTGAAACTTTAGTTAAGCATATTACTGATGAGGGAGCTCAGGTAATTTTAAATGATATCAACGAAGCTAGATTAGAAGAGCTAAGTAAAAAATACAACGCAAATGTTGTTTTAGGTAACGATATTTATGGTTTAGATTTAGATATTTATGCACCATGTGCTTTAGGAGCAACTGTAAATGACGATAGTATTGCTCAATTAAATGCCAAGGTTATTGCTGGAGCAGCTAATAATCAGTTAGCGAATGAATTAAAACATGGTAAGATGTTACAAGAAAAAGGGATTGCTTATGCTCCTGATTTCTTAATCAACGCTGGAGGAATTATTAATGTTTATGCTGAAGTAGCTGGATATGGTAAAGAAGAGAGCTTGAAAAGAACTGAAAACATATATAATACTACGCTAGAAATTTTTGATTTAGCGGAGAAAGAGAACATCACAACTCACCAAGCAGCTTTTAATATTGCACAAGGAAGAATTGATGCACGTAAAAAAGAACAAAATAGCTAAGGTAAGTCGATAAAAGTTTTATTTTTGCAAGGCGATAGAAAAAATTCTATCGCCTTTTTTAAAGTCCTCAATTTAATGATAAACAGAAGACATATTCGTTTAAAGGTGATGCAATCTGTATATGCAATGCAGCAATCACACAATACCGATCTTGTTAAAGAAGAGAAGTTCTTAAAATTTAGTATTCAAAAAATGTTTGATCTATATGTTTTGAATTTCCAATTACTTCTTGAAGTACAAAAATTGGCTCATAAAAAAATTGAGCTTTCAAAAAAGAAAATCTTAGCCACAAAAGAAGATTTAAATCCAAACACAAGGTTTATCGATAATACACTTTTAAATCAAATAAGAGAAAGTGTAAGTTTAGAAGGTTATGTAGAATTAAATAAACTAGATAACTGGGAGTTAGACGCCGAATATGTTAAAATAGTTTGGGAAGAATTAAATAAAAGTGATTTTTATAAGGAGTATATGGCTTCTGATGATAGTTCTTATAACACTGAAAAGAACTTTGTGATCACTTTCTTTAAAGAGATTATTGCACCTAATGAAAAGTTAGCTGATTATTTTGAAGATAAAATGATTTCTTGGGTAGATGATATTCCTTTTGTAAATACTTGGGTTGTAAAAACGCTTAATAAACAAAAAGCTACTTCTCCTTTCGTTTTAGGAAAATTATACAAAGACGAAGAAGATAAAATATTTACATCTGATTTATTTAAAAAAGTGGTTCTTAATCAACATAAGTACGATGAAGATATAAAAGAGAAAACTCCTAACTGGGAAACAGATAGAATTGCAGATATTGATATGATTTTAATCAAAATGGCAATTACAGAGTTTTTACATTTTTCATCTATACCAAGTAGAGTAACAATTAATGAATATATAGAATTAGCTAAAGACTATTCTACCAATAAAAGTGGATATTTTATTAATGGAGTTTTAGATAAATTATCTAAAGATTACCAAGAAAGTAATAAAATGGTAAAAATTGGTAGAGGTTTGCTATAGCTATTTCAATTAGTTATTTTTAACCAATAAATTTATACAAAATGAAAAAAGCAATTATAACATTAACAACTGTGCTTTTATCAGTTGTGTTAGTATCTTGTAAAGAAGGTAATGCTGCATCTAAGGTAAAAATAGGAAACGTAGAGGAAGCTCAAAAGAGAGATAAAGCAATCAATGTTGGAGCACCAGAAATAGTTTTCGATAGAGAATTACACGATTTTGGAATTGTAGATGAAGGTTTTGTGGTAGAAACTTCGTTTAAAGTTACAAATACTGGTAAATCTGATTTAGTAATTACAGATGCAAAAGCTTCATGTGGATGTACAGTGCCAACTTGGCCAAGAAATCCTATTAAGCCAGGAGAAACTAGCGAAGTTCAAGTGAAGTTTAATACTTCAGGTAAACCAAACAAGCAAAGTAAAACAGTTACTTTATATACGAACACTGTAAAAGGAAGAGAAGAGGTGAAAATCTCTGGTATGGTAACTCCAAAAAAGAAAGCATAACATGTTTAATATGATTTTTTTACAGGCATCAGAACCAGGTATGATGAATATGCTGATGCTAGTTGCTTTTATAGCTGTGTTTTATTTTTTTATGATTCGTCCACAAATGGCTAAACAAAAGAAGGAAAAACAATTTCGAACAGAAATTAAAAAAGGAGCTAAAGTTGTAACTACAAGTGGTATTCATGGGAAAATTTCTGAAATAAATGATACGAACAATACAGTGGTTATAGAAACAGGTGCTGGAAAAATTAGATTTGAAAGAGCTGCTATTTCTATGGAGTTAACTAATAAGTACTCAGAAAAGAAGTAAATTGTATTACTCTATTCAAAATAAAAATTTTGGTGAGCTTTTGCTCACCTTTTTCTTTTTAATTAGATTGCAATAAAAGACTATTGGCTAAAACATTACATATACCTAAGATATTTTTTGGTTTTTTAACAGCTTCATTTTTAATGTGGATGCTAATTAATTTGTCAAAAAAATATACATCTAAAATTGTATATGCCATAGAATATAAAGATTTACCTCAGAATAAAATACTTCAGGAAGAACCGCTAGAGAAGATTTCAGTTACAGTTGAAGGAAGTGGATTTAATTTATTTGCGGCTAGTTTTTCAACTAAAAAAATATTTCTCTCTTTAGATAAGTTAGTGAAAAAAGCTGATAATGATTTTTATTTACTAACGGGTTCTCAAGAAGAGCAAATTCAAAAAAGGTTAAATTCAGGATTGAGTTTGGTTAAGGTGAATCGAGATTCAATTTACTTTAAATTAGGTACGCTTGCTTCTAAAAAAGTACCAGTTAAGTTAGATCTTAATCTAAATTACAAACTTGGTTATGGAGTGGAAAGTGTTAATCTAAATCAAGATAGTATTCTTCTTTCTGGTCCAGAATTACAGTTAAATAAGATAGAATATATCAAAACGAAACAGTTAACATTACAAGAAATTAGTGAAGATTTTAATGTTGATTTAAATATTGAGTTGCCGAAAGAGGCAACAGGAGTAAAACTTAATTTAGAAAAAGTTAAAGCAGAAATTTTAGTTGATAAATTTACAGAAGGTAGTTTTGAGGTTCCTATAAAAATCATAGGAATTCCTAAAGGAACAGAATTGAATACTTTTCCGAAAAAGGTAAAAGTTATTTTTAAGGTAGGTTTAAAGAATTATCAAAAGATCACTGAAGATTTATTTGAAATAGTTTGTGATTATAAGAGAACAAAAAAAGATAATCTACAATATTTAGTTCCAGAAATTAAAAATAGGCCGGAGTTAATTTCATCGGTAAGAATTACACCACAACGTATAGATTTTTTAATCCGTAAATAAAAATGTTAATAGGTATTACTGGAGGTATTGGTAGTGGAAAAACTACAGTTTCCAAAATGTTTTCAGAATTTGAAAACGTTCAGATTTATCATGCAGATGAAGAAGCGAAAAAACTCATGAATACTTCAGAAGTGATAAAAAGAAAAGTTATTCAAGAATTTTCTCAAGAAGCGTATAATGAAGAAGGGTTAAACAGACCTTTTTTAGCAAAAATTGTTTTTGAAAATAAGGAAAAATTAAAAAAACTAAATTCTATAGTGCATCCTGAAGTACATAAACATCTTCAAGAATTTATATTAAAGAATAGTGATAAAGATTATGTTTTATATGAAAATGCGATTCTTTTTGAAAATGGAAGTCATAAATTATGCGATAAAATTATCACGGTATCAGTTCCGCAAAATATTAGAATTGAACGTGTAATGAAAAGAGATGGTGTTAGTGAAGAGGCTGTTTTAAATAGGATAAAAAATCAATGGGCAGACACCAAAAAAACTATACAATCTCATTATCTGATTGTTAACATGAATTTGAACGATGTTAAGTTAAATGTGCAAAAAATTCATAATAAATTAACATATTAATTTTAATTAATTATAGATATCTTAACATATTTCTTAAAATTCTCTTAAAAACATATTATCTTTGTTAATCTAAGTTAAAAGCGATTAGGCTTTAGCTTATTAGTTTATTTTTGATCGATGGGAAAAAGAATTTTTATTCTGATTGTTCTGCTTATGAGTATTTCCTTAACAGGAATAATAGCGGTTCAGTTATATTGGGTTAGAAATGCAGTAGATAGCAAACGTGTTGAGTTTGAGAATAATGTGAGGATTGCTTTAGCAAAAACATCCGAAAGAATAAAAGAGAGAGAGTATAATGAATTTGTTGATAAACATAAAAAGGTCTTTGAAAACAGTGAATCTATAAGCACAGCTGAGCTTAAGAATTACCTATTCCAACAAATAGATACAGTAGCAAAAAAGAAATTTACATTTGGAGCTACTATTCTAGAAGAAAACTTTAAAATCCCCGTTGATTTTGTAAACAGTGATACAATAATCATCAAAAGGTTTTCAGGGAAGGAGGATTTTTCACAAACCATAACTTACAGTTCTGATAATGGAGACTTTAAAAGTTACACAGATGAAAATAAATATTCAAGACTTTTAAAATACCCTAGTTGGCAAAAAAAGCAAGTTGAATATTTGTTTAGTCAAAATCAGAAGCATATGCCTATTCATAAAAGAATAAGTAATAGAGAGTTAAATAATACTCTTAAAGATGAATTAGGTAAAAGAAATATAGATCAAGAGTTTAAATTTGGTGTATATGAAGGTGGTTTGGCTACGAAAATTAAATCTGGTTATTTTAAAATAGATGAAAAAAATAGTTATTTCTATCCGTTGTTAGAAGATGATAGTGGAAATAGTAATTATAAGTTATATGTTACTTTTCCAAACGAAAAAAAGAGTCTTCTTTCTAGTATGATGTATGCGCTATTATTATCATTATTTTTTATAGGTATTGTTATAGCAGCTTTTTCTACTTCTTTATATCAATTAGTGAGACAAAAGAAAATATCTGAAATAAAAACAGATTTCATCAATAATATGACTCATGAGTTTAAAACACCTATTGCTACTATAAATTTAGCTTTAGATGCAATTAAAAACCCTAAGATTATTAATGATGAAGAAAAAGTAAAACGCTATGTGAAAATGATTCGTGACGAAAATAAACGAATGCATGGTCAGGTAGAAAATGTATTAAGAATATCTAAGCTAGAGAAAAATCAAATAGAAATAACAAAAGAAGCAGTTGAAGCTACAGATATAATTGAAGAAGCAATAGATCATGTTAGTTTATTAGTATCAGACAAACAAGGAACAATAAATACACATTTTAAGGCGATTTCTTCTGAGGTTTTAGGGAACCAGTTCCATTTAACTAATGTAGTTGTAAATATGTTAGAAAATGCAATAAAATATTCAGAAGAAGCACCCAAAATAGATGTATATACAGAAAACACGAACAAGTATTTTATATTTAAAATAAAAGACGAAGGAATAGGTATGAGTAAAAATGCCCAAAAATATATCTTCGATAAATTTTATCGAGAACATAAAGGTAACATTCACAATGTGAAAGGGCATGGTTTAGGATTAGCCTATGTAAAAGAGATTATCGATAACCACCATGGCACGGTTCATGTGGCAAGTGAGAAAGGTAAAGGAAGTACATTTACAGTTAAACTACCATTAATATAAATTGAAGGGTAACAATGGGAACTAGAAAAATTCTATTAGTAGAAGACGATCCAAATTTTGGAACAGTATTAAAAGATTACTTAGCATTAAATGATTACAATGTAACTCATGCTAAAGATGGAATCGAAGGTTTAATTATGTTTAAAAATTCTGAATATGATTTATGTATTTTAGACGTAATGATGCCAAGGAAAGATGGTTTTTCGTTAGCGCAAGATATTAGAGCGACTAATAAAGAAGTGCCAATTATTTTCTTAACTGCTAAAACAATGAAAGAAGATGTTTTAAAAGGATATCAAGTTGGAGCAGATGATTATTTGAATAAACCTTTTGACTCAGAAGTTTTATTACATAAAATTAAAGCGATTTTACAAAGAAAAGAAACTGAAAAATCCAAAGATGATGATCAGTTTGAATTCACAATCGGTAGATTTGCTTTTAACTCAAAACTAAGACATTTATCTTTTAATGGAGATGATCCATTAAAGTTATCTCCTAAAGAGAGCAAGTTATTACGTATGTTAGCTGTTCATAAAAACGATTTAATGCCAAGAGAATTAGCATTAACTAAAATTTGGAGAGATGATAATTATTTTACATCTAGAAGTATGGATGTATATATAGCAAAACTTCGTAAATATTTAAAATTAGATGACAAGGTTGAAATTTTAAATATTCATGGAGAAGGTTTCAGACTGATAGACAACGAAGCTTAACTACTAAAAAATATTAAAAAAACTTCCAATATGATTTCATGTTGGAAGTTTTCTTTTTAGCTTTATATTAAAGTTCAATTTATAATGGCTCAATTTTTAAAAATATATAACGAAAATCCTAATCCGAGAGAAATAGATAAAGCTGTAAAAGTTTTGCAATCTGGCGGTTTAATTATTTATCCTACTGATACAGTTTATGGGTTAGGTTGTGATATTACCAATATGAAAGCAATGGAAAAAGTTGCTCGTATTAAAGGAGTGAAATTAGAAAAATCTAACTTCTCTTTTGTATGTAATGATTTGAGTCATTTGTCAGATTACGTTAAACAAATAAGTACTCCTGTTTATAAAATTTTAAAAAGAGCCTTGCCAGGACCTTATACTTTTATTTTACCAGGAAGTACAAGTTTGCCTAAAGCATTTAAAAAAAGAAAAACAGTTGGTATACGTGTACCAGATAATAATATAGCACGAGCTATTGTACAGCAATTAGGGAATCCTATTGTTTCAACGTCAATTCATGATGAAGATGAAGTAATTGAATATACTACAGATCCTGAACTTATTTTCGAAATATGGCAGCAAATTGTGGATGTTGTTATTGATGGAGGATATGGAGATAATTATGCATCTACAGTAATTGATTTAACACAAGATGAACCAGAAGTTATTAGAGAAGGTAAAGGTAGTTTAGATGTTATTTAATCTCATACAGAAATTCCCAAACGACAGCGGACCAATTTATCAAGAAACTATAGAAGGAAGATTGCCTGTAGAACCTTTCAATACCTTTAGTAATCTAATATTTATAGGTATTTTAATTTATTTTGGATCTAAGATTTATAAGAATCCTAAAAAACATCCTTTTTTTTTATTTGCAATCCCTGTAATTTTTATTAGTTGGATAGGAGGGACAATGTTTCATGGAACAAGAAGTCATGAGTTTTGGTTGGTTTTAGACTGGTTGCCAATTATGATTGTTTGTTTAGGTGGTATAATTTATTTTGTCGGTAAAATTGAAAAGTTATGGTGGAAAAGAATATTGATTATTTTAGGTTTTTTGGCATTGTCGATTTTTCCCAGAAGAATTCCTTTACCAAATGAATATAGAATATCATTTGGGTATCTAGTAACAGCTTTAACAGTTGTAATACCTTTTGTTTGGTATGCTTATAAAACAAAATGGAAAAATGCTAAATTTATTTTATTCGGATTTTTAATATTCGGAATTGCAGTGTCGTTTAGAACTTTAGATAATTTAGTTGTAAAAGGAGCTATAGAGCCAATTTTACCAATGGGAACGCATTGGTTATGGCATTCTTTAGGAGGAATTGCTGTTTTTTTCTTACTAAATTATATCTACAAAGACAGAGAAAAATTACCCAATGAGTAACAAACCTCGCATTTCTCGTTTAACAGCTATCATCACACAACTTCAATCAAAAAAGATAGTAACAGCTACTTATCTTGCTGAAAAATTTGGAGTTAGTGTTAGAACAATATACAGAGATATTAGAACAATTGAAGATTCTGGAGTTCCTGTATATACAGAAGAAGGAAAAGGATATTCATTGTTAGAAGGATATTATTTACCTCCAGTAATGTTTACAGAAGAAGAAGCTAATGCCTTAATTACCGCAGCTTATTTAATTGGAAAAAATAAGGATCAATCTTTAGTTGAGAATTATGAAAATGCTATTACCAAGATTAAGTCAGTTTTTAGAAAACGACAGCAAGAAAAATCAGAACTATTAGCCCAAAGAATAGAGTTTCGTTATAATCCAGAAAATGCAACTACGAGTAAAAATTTAATTAAACTTCAAACTGCAATAACAGATTTTAAATTATTAGATATAGAATATAATTCTTTAGAAAATAACTTTACCAAAAGAACAGTAGAGCCGTTTGCGTTATATAGTACAAATGAAAATTGGCTTTTGATAGCATATTGCAGATTAAGGAGTGATTTTAGAGTTTTTAGAATTGATTTAATTCATCGAATTATTAATCTAAATGAAAATTTCACTCCCCATAAAATGACATTTAAAGAATATTTTGAAATTGTGTACTTTTTTGTTATAAAAACATTTTATATAGATTTGTGATAAATAATTTTAAAACTTAAAAAATGAACAAAACACAAATCGACTCGTTTAACATTGTTGGAATTAAAACAAGAACTACAAATGCAGATATGCAAGCTGCTAAAGACATTCCTGCTTTATGGCAAAAGTTTATGGAAGATAATATTGCTAATAAAGTAGAAAATAAACTCAATAATAAGGTGTATGCAATTTACACGAATTATGAATCTGATTACACAGGAGCTTACGATATTATTATTGGTTGTGAGGTTGATATTTTAGGTGAAATACCAGAGAATATGATTGGTATTCAAATTCCTGATTGTAATTATGAAATGTTTTCAGCCAAAGGAAAATTGAAAGATAATATTGTTTATAATAAATGGATGGAGATTTGGAATTCAGCTATAGATAGAAAATATAAAGCCGATTTCGAAATTTATTCAGGTGATACAAATGAAGCAGATGATACAGAAGTGAAAATTTATATTTCCACTAATTAAAGAAATAAATGAGCTCAATCAAGTTGGGCTTATTTTAATGAATTAAATTTTTTTCTCTGTAAAACAAAATGTTGCCAAACCACAGAAGTATGAATGCTGTAATTTGATTTACGTTGAATTTGTTTACGCTTTTTTATGAATTTATTTAAGTTTCTATAAAAGCTTAAATGTGCTTTTAGTACAGACCATGTGTGAATTGGTCTTAGTTCTAAGGCAAATTTTAAACCTGCAACTCCATCTAGTATTAAGCGAATAAAAATAACTAAGAACAAGTTTTTGCTTGGAACATTTTTTAAAACGGTTAATAAACTATTTCTAAAATTAAGGTAGGTTTTACTTGGATTAGATTCTTGTAATGTTGCTCCACCTACATGATATACAGTAGATTCTCCAATATATTTAATTGAAAAACCTTCATTTTGAGCTCTCCAACATAAATCTATTTCTTCTTGGTGTGCAAAATAATCTTCATCAAAGCCTTTTAATTGATGAAAAACAGCGCTACGAATAAAAAAACAAGCACCTGAAGCCCAAAAAATATCAGAAGTTAAATTGTATTGTCCTTTGTCGGTTTCTAAATTATTAAAAACTCGTCCTCTACAATAAGGATATCCGAAAAAGTCAATGAAACCACCAGCTGCTCCAGCATATTCGAATTTATTTTTGTCTTTAAAGTCTAAAATTTTGGGTTGAATGATAGCGGTATTTTCTTCTTGCTCAAAAATATTCAAAATAGGAGATAACCAATTTTCAGTTACTTCAATATCAGAATTAATTAAACAATAAATATCAGCTTTAATATGTTGTAAAGCATCGTTATAACCTTTGGCGTAACCGCCATTTTCTTTGTTTATAACAATTTTTACTGTTGGAAAGTTATCTTTTACAAACTGAATAGAATTATCTGTAGAAGCATTGTCGGCAACATAAATAGCAATGTCTTCAGAACTATGTTTTACAATGGAAGGTAAAAATTGTTCTAGTAATTTTTCTCCGTTCCAATTTAATATGACTACAGCAGTTTTCAAGTCTGCAAACATACATCAATAATATTATTTTAAAATGTAAAGAACTATTAATTTTTACAATAGATAAAAAAAGTAGAATGTTAGGGTAGGAGTTTTAAGACTTCAACTGTATTATATATGTACGTGGAATTCTTTGGGGAGAGAAGCGAATAGAAGCAAAAATGTTGATATACATAATATAAAATCTAAGTTTTTGTAAGATTATTCAAAAATGTACGACTAGGAATTAGGGGGCAAAAAATATATTTTAATGAGGTCGATAAAAATTTTATTGATAGATGAAGATGTAGACTTTGGAATGGTCTTAAAGAATTATTTACTTTTAAACGGGTACAATGTTACATTTACGAGTACTTTAAGTGATGTTTCTTTAATGGCTAGTAATTCTAAATTCGATTTATCTATTGTTGATTATAAGTTAATCACAACAAGCAGAACTGAATTTGTAAATTCAGTAAGAAGGTACAGCAAAGATTTTCCAGTAATTTTCCTTTCAGAAGAGGTTTTATTAGAAGATGTTTTTGAAATTAATAAACTACCATTAGTTGATTACTGTTTCAAAAAACCATTTTCTACAGAAGTTTTAATAGAGAAGATTAAATCAATCTTAAAAAATAAGGAAAGAGAACATAATAAAATGTTTAGCACTATAGAATATACTATAGGAGATTTTACATTTAATTATAGAACTCGTCAACTTTCATTCAAAGGAGAAGAGCCGAGAAGATTAACACCTAAAGAAAGTAAGTTGTTAAAGTATTTATCTGAATACAAAAATGCAATAATGCCAAAAGCAATTGCATTAACTAAGATTTGGAGAGATGATAATTATTTTACATCTAGAAGTATGGATGTTTACATCACCAAACTTAGAAAGTATTTGATGTACGATGAAAACATTGCTATTGTTAATGTTAGAGGTGAAGGATATAAGTTATTAGATAATACAGCGAAAAGTGCCTAAAAATTAATTGTCGTTGTAATCAAGGATGTCTTTTAATATGTGACCAATCATAGAATATATTTAAAAAAAGAGAAATAATGTGATGAGTACTATTTGAAATAAAATCAAATAGTACTTTTTTTATTTAATGTTGTAACTACTTTGAAAACATTATTTTTTAAGGAGGTGTTTTTGTGAATTCAATTGGTTGTTATTGATAATGATTAAGTTAATAGTGTTTCTCAATAACAAAAGTTTAAATAAAAAATTATTTTTGTTTATCTTTATTACGATAAAACTAAACAAAAAGTTTGGTGGCTTATAGATAATCATATACCTTTGTATTAAGTTTATTAAATCTAAATAAAATGAAGAGAATATACTATATAACTTTATTGTTACTTGCAGTTTTCGTAGTAAAATCATGTTCTGATGATGATTCTGGAACACCTGAAACTAGTGCGTTAGACACTGCTAAAGCAGAATTTGTAGCAAACTATGTGAATATTGTTGAAGCTAGTTACAACGATGCTCTAACAAAAACAAAAGATATGCAAACTGCTGTAAATAATTTTGTGGATAATCCTTCCCAAGCTACTTTTGAAACAGCTAAACAGGCATGGTTAGATGCAAGAGAACCTTATGGTCAAACTGAAGCTTACCGTTTTTATGATGGTCCTATTGATGGTGCTGATGGAGAGCCTGAAGGTTATATTAATGCTTGGCCTTTAGATGAAGCATTAATTGATTATGTTGAAACAGGAACAGGTGGTGAAGATACTTCTGATAATAGACAGAATATAGTTAATAATACAAGTCAGTACCCAACTATTTCTAAAGAAGTAATTAAAGATATTTCTGGATATAATGATAATGAATCAAACGTAAGTTTAGGTTATCACGCAATTGAGTTCTTGTTATGGGGGCAAGATAATACAGATCCTTCTGCAAGATTAAATGGTCAAAGAGCTTACACAGATTACACAACGGCTACAAATGCAGATAGAAGAGGACAATATTTAAAGGTAGCAACTGAGATTTTGATTGAAGATTTACAATCAGTAATTGATCAATGGAAATCAGGAGCTAACTATAGAAATTTCTTTTTAGGTTTAGACAAAGATGATGCAATTGATAAGATTTTAACAGGAGCAGCTAAATTGAGTAAAGGTGAATTAGCAGGAGAGAGAATGGCTACTGCTGTAGAAAATCAAAATCAAGAAGATGAACATTCTTGTTTTGCTGATAATACTCATAGAGATATTTTCTTAAATGCTGAATCTATTAACAATATCATAAATGGAACTTACACAAGAACAGATGGTTCTATTGTTTCTGGAACATCATTGTTAGATGTTTTAAAGTTAGTTAATACTACTGAAGCTTCAGCTTTAGAAGCTACTGCTGCAGAAGTTATGACATATGTTACAGTAATTTCAAATACATAATGTTTTGACTTCCATATTATATGAGAGTCAATTGATAATCCAAATAAGCCAGTTATGTCTGCTGTTTCTTCTTTAAGACAGCAAGGAGATGAATTAGCTCAAGCAGGTAAATCAATAACAGGAAAAACTATTGATCCTAGTGTATAATAACGTTTATTTATACTCAGTATAGATAAAGATATTTTTTGAATTAAAACTATGAATGACCAGGCTGTCTCTTGTATGATGGTCTGGTTATTTAGTATATTTGATAATGATCAAAAAAATTTTATATTTTACTATTATACTGTTTGTCAGTTGTTCTAGCGATAATGATTACATTCCTGTTGAAGGAGTGTATGAAGAGGGAGAGGAATTGTCAGCGGGTAGGTTAACAACAAGATTATTAGGATCAAATGCATTCGATCAAGCAGTTCCTGGTTTACCAGAGCAAACTGATCTACTGTTCTTTGTTGGGAATTCATTATTTAGACAAAATTGGGTTAGTGCTCCAGCATCAACAACAGCAAGAGATGGTTTAGGTCCAACTTTTAATGCTAGAGCTTGTAGTTCTTGTCATAACAAAGATGGCCGAGGATTACCTTTAGAAGAAGGCCAACAATTTTCATTAGGTTTTTTAATGAGGGTTAGTATACCAGGTGTGGGAATAAATGGAGGTCCTTTAGGAGTACCAGGTTATGGAACTCAAATACAGGAAAGAGCAAATTTAGGTATTTCAGTAGAGGCAGATGTTACAGTTAGATACGAAATGATTACAGGTACTTTCAGTGATGGTGAAGAGTACGAATTAAGAAAACCAATTTACTCAATTGTAAATGAGCAATTCGGTTCTTTGCAAGGGGTTTTAACTTCTCCAAGAGTTGGTCAACAAGTAATAGGACTAGGCTTAGTTGATGCTATTTCTGAACAAGATATCCTGGCAAATGCTGATGAGTTTGATGCAGATAATGATGGTATTTCAGGGAAACCAAATTTTGTTTGGGATGTGTTAAAAAACGGTGAAAGCCTAGGACGTTTTGGATGGAAAGCGAACCAACCGAATTTAAGACAACAAGTAGCTGATGCGTTTTCTGGAGACATAGGAATAACTACTTCAATTTTTCCAGATCCAAATTGTCCTTCTCCTCAGAACGATTGCTTTAATGCTCCGAATGGAGGTTTACCAGAAGTGAATGATAGATCTCTAGATAATATAATGATATATAATTCTTCACTATCTGTACCTATACGAAGAGATTTTGACAATCCTGAAGTATTAAAGGGAAAAACAATATTTAGAGATTTAAAGTGTAATAGTTGTCACGTAGAGTCTTTTACAACATCTAATTATCCTTTTAATCCAACTTTACAAGGAGTGAAAATACGCCCATTTTCAGATTTCTTATTACACGATATGGGAGAAGATTTAGCCGATAATAGACCTGATTACAAGGCAACTGGTAAAGAGTGGAGAACCCAACCTTTATGGGGTATAGGATTATTTCAAGAAGTAAATCAACATACTTTTTTATTACATGATGGTAGAGCAAGGAATATTCAAGAAGCAATTCTATGGCATGGAGGTGAAGCAGAAACTGCTAAAGAAGATTATAAAAAACTAACAAAAGAAGATAGAGAAGCTGTAATAGCATTCATTAATTCGTTATAACCATGAAAAAAATCATATACTTTACATTATTAACATTACTAGTTTTATCGTGTAGTAATGAAGATGAAACAAGTGATAATAAAAATTTCGATGTTCAAAAATTGAGATCAGAATTCATTAACGAGATAGAAACTTCCTTAACTAATAATTTTATCAATTCTACTACTGCCTTAAATGAATCTATATTGCTTTTTCTGAATGATTTAACAGAGGGAAACTTGTTAGAATTGCAAAAACAGTGGGAATCAACTGCACTAGCTTTTTCTTCCATTGAAGTAATGGATATCGGAGCAATAAGAACCTCACTTATTATGACATCTTTTTATTCTTGGGAAGCAGATGAAACATCTATAAATAGTTATATAGCTTCAGGAGATCCAATAACTGCATCAGTAATAAACTCAAGACCAACAAATACCAGAGGTCTAGGAGCTATAGAGTTTTTGATTTTTGAAAAACCAACAAATGAAACTCTGTCTGATTTTTCAGATGAGAGAAGAAAAACATATTTAAAAACTTTAGGAGAAAATTTAATAGAAAAGTCTCAAATATTAAATACTACTTGGACTGGTTATAGAGAAGAGTTTATATCAAATAACCAAACAGGCATTAATGGAGGAGTAAACATGTTGGTTAATCAATTGAATGTACTTCTAGAAAATGTAAAAAGATTTAAGTTAGGAGAACCTGCTGGTTTAGAAAATAGTGCAATAAAAGATGTAAGTGCATTACAAGCAGAAAAAAGTAAACAATCATTATTATTTATCGAAGAGAATATAAATTCGATTAAGAAGATTTTATTTCAAACTGATAATAGTATTGTTAATTATGCAAAATACATAGCAGATTCTTCTGAATTAGAAATAAAATTGATTAATCAGTTTACTTTAATTGAAGGAAATATTAGTGCAATCAAAGGGGATACAACTATAGAAAAATCTTTGGAAGAGGCTATAAATTCCAATAGTCCATTCGTGCAAGATTTATATGAAAATATTCAAAGTTTGATAGTATTAATTAAGGTTGATTTGGCTAGTACATTATCAATCACAATTACTTTTACTGATAATGATGGAGATTAAATGTAATTAGGTATATCTTGTAGAAAGATATAACTTTCTTCTTCTACATTAAGCATACAGAAATAATGTTCAAGACCATTTGTTACAATTAAATATTTCGCATTTAATTTTAAATTATACCGAGCGATCTGATCAAAAGTATCTTGAGTTATTTTTACTGAAGGAGCTTTACATTCAACAATAATATTAGGAGTGCCATCTGAATTAAAAATTAAGATGTCGCTCCTTTTTTTTAGATTATTAATAACTAGTTGTTTTTCAATAGCAACCAAAGACAAAGGATAATTTCTTTCCTGAATTAAAAATTGAACAAAATGTTGTCTTACCCATTCTTCTGGTGTTAAAACAATATATTTTTTTCTAATTTCATCAAAAATCAGATAGTGTTTTTCATTACTTTTGATCTTGAAAGTGTAAGAAGGTAAATTCAATTTTTGCATCGATCAAAAGTAGTAAAAGTTTGATTTAAATTTTGTTGAAAATTAATGAATGAAGTAAAACAAATTGTTGACGATATAAAAGCAGGAAATCTTAAACCGATTTATTTTTTAATGGGTGAAGAGCCATATTATATTGATAAAATTTCGAGTTATATAGAAAACAATGTATTAGATGAATCTGAGAAAGGATTTAATCAAATGGTTATGTATGGTAGAGATGTAACAGTAGATGAAATTGTTTCTTCAGCAAAAAGATTTCCAATGATGGCAGAACATCAGGTTATTATTGTGAAAGAAGCTCAAGATTTAAGTAGGTCTATTGAAAAGCTAGATAGTTATGCAGATAATCCGCAAAAATCTACGGTTTTAGTCTTCAATTACAAATACAAGAAGTTAGATAAAAGAAAGAAAGTATATAAAGCAATTGCTAAAAATGGATTGATTTTCGAAAGTAAGAAGTTATACGAAAATCAGGTTGGTGATTGGATTGCTAGAGTTTTAAAAAGTAAGAAATTTACGATAGAGCCAAAAGCAGCTCAAATGTTAGTTGAGTTTTTAGGAACAGATTTAAGTAAAATAAGTAATGAATTAGATAAACTTACTTCTGTTTTAGAAGCGGGGACAATAATCAATCCAAGCCATGTAGAAGAGAATATAGGAATTTCTAAGGATTTTAATAATTTTGAGTTGCGTAAAGCTGTTGGCAATAAGGATGTTGTGAAAGCAAATAGAATAATAAATTACTTTAGTCAGAATCCTAAAAGCAATCCTTTAGTAATGACAATTTCATTATTAAACAGTTTTTTTACACAACTTTTATCTTATCATGGATTAAAAGATAAATCTAAAGCTTCAGTTGCGCGAACATTAGGAGTAAATCCTTATTTTGTAGATGATTATGTAAATGCAGCAAGGAATTATCCGATGCGTAAAGTATCTCAAGTTATAGGATTGTTAAGAGAAGCAGATGTGAAAAGTAAAGGAGTAGGAGCAAATCAATCTCATGGAGATATTTTAAAAGAATTAATTTTTAAAGTATTACACTAAATAAAGCTCTTATTATGAAAAATATCTTTAGTAAAGAAATTACAGAAGAAGTGATTTCTAGAATTAATACATTAACTCCAGAAACTCAACCTAAATGGGGGAAGATGAATGTGGCGCAAATGATGGCTCATTGTGCGGTATCCTATGAAACAGTTTATACAGATAAACATCCAAAACCAGGAGCAGTAGCGAAGTTTTTTATTAAGTTACTAGCAAAAAATCAGGTTGTGTCTGAAAAACCTTATCCTAAGAATGGTAGAACCGCTCCTTACTTTTTAATTACCAACGAAAGAGATTTTGAAAAAGAAAAAAATCAGTTGATTGCTTATTTACATAAAACTCAAGAATTAGGTGAAACTCATTTCGATGGAAAAGAATCACATGCATTCGGTAAGCTTACAAAACAAGAATGGAATAATTTATTTTACAAACATTTAGATCATCACCTAACACAGTTTGGAGTATAGCTAGAAAAGACCTATGGAGTATAAGTAAATTAAAGAAGTTATTATAATTATAGAAATTACAGAATACTTAATAATAGATTCTTTTTTTTGAGATTTCTTAGCTTCTTCACCATATTTTTTAATGACACTTTTAGGAGCCTTAGGAAAGTTAAATTCAGTTTTTGAATAAACACTAGAACATAGTTTTTTATCTCTAGCGTCTTTTAGTTTTTTCTTTCTCTGTTGATTTCCTTGTTGTCTATTCATCAACATTTTTAGTGAGCCCCATCCGTCCATAATAAACAATTTTTAAAGTTTAATTTTCAATTAGCAATACTCTAACATAAGAAAAATAAAGCTTTTTTCTAAATTTATAGAAAACTAAAACTTTATTCAATTAGTTTTTCTAGTTAACAACACTACATAAAAAGTTATTTTATGCAAAAAATTCCAGAAGCTATTTTAAATAGAAAGGGAGCCAGAAGTGCTAAAGATTTGAATCCAGAAGCAATAGAATATTTAAATAGAGGATTAATAGAGACTAAAAATTTAATGGAATGGTTAGCTGTTAATCAATTAACTTTATTACAATTAGTTTTAAAATCTTTAGGTAAGGAAACATGGTTTTCTGATTTTGAACAAGCGGTTAATAATCAAAAGAAACCTACTGCAAATAGTAATACAAAAGTAATTGGGCACACTTTTGGGGTGTTAACTAAAGATAAAAATGTTTACGATTTTTTAAAAAATCATATTTCTGATGTGGTGAGATGTTGGGCTTGTTGGGCTGAAAGTTTACATTTTGACGAAATAGAAAAACTACTGAATGTAATGCAAGTTTATGCAGCAGATACTCATTTTGGAGTACGAGAAGTAGTGATTTTCGCAACTAAAGAAAGAATGATTGAAGATTTAGATAAATCTATAATTATTTTGTCCTCTTGGACTACTCATACTGACGAAAATATAAGACGTTATGCTGTAGAGTCGTTAAGACCAGTTGGGGTATGGACTAAAAAAATAGCAGCTTTTCAAGAGAATCCTGAAAAAGGAATTTCTTTATTAACTCCATTAAAATCAGATACATCAAAATATGTTCGAGACGCAGTAGCAAACTGGTTAAATGATGCGAGTAAATCTAAACCAGAGTGGGTTTTAAATGTCTGTAAACAATGGGAGAAAGAATCTTCTTCTAAAGAAACAGCTTACATTATAAAAAGAGGATTACGAACAATAAATAAGAAATAAACTTATTTTAATAATATAAAAATAAGACCTATTATAGCAGGTAGTCCTTGAACAAAAAAGATTTTTTTACTTGCTGAAATGGCTCCATAAATTCCAGCTACAGCAACACAACCTAAAAAGAATATAGAAACATTAGCTTTCCATTCGATATTTTCAATAAAGAATGTCCAAATTAATCCGGCAGCTAAAAAACCGTTATATAAACCTTGGTTTGCTGCTAACGTTTTAGTTTTAGGAAATAGTTCCTTAGGAAAATGTCTAAAAACTTTCGGACCTCTAGTTTCCCAAGCAAACATTTCAAACCATAAGATATAGATGTGAAAAAAAGCTATAATTCCGATTAAAATGTCAATGATAATATTCATAAATAAAGTTTTTCTAAATATATAAAAATAAAAACTCGCCTAGTAAGCGAGTTCTTGTTTTTATTCTTCAGCTTTATCAACTATAAGTCGAGCTTCTCTATTGGCTACTTCCCAAGCAGTATAAAAAACTAAACGAGTTCTTTTTTCTAACATATCGTAGTTTATTTTATCAGGAGTATCTGTTGGTTTATGGTAATCTTCATGTACTCCGTTGAAATAAAAAATAATAGGAATATTATGCTTTGCAAAGTTGTAATGATCAGATCTGTAATAGAAAAAGTTAGGATCAGTACGTCTGTTGTATCTATAGTTTAAATCAAGTTGAGTGTACTTTGCATTCATTTCCTCAGAAATATTATGCAACTCAGTACTTAAACGATCAGAACCAATTAAATAAATGTAATTCGGATTATCTTTATGTCTAGGATCAACTCTTCCAACCATATCTATATTTAAATCTGTAACAGTATTTTCTAAAGGGAAAACAGGGTTTTCAGTGTAGTATTTAGAACCAATTAGCCCTTTTTCTTCAGCAGTAACATGTAAAAAAAGGATAGAACGTTTTGGTCCTTTTCCAGCATCAGCAGCCTTCTTAAAAGCCTGAGCGATTTCTAAAACAGCTACAGTACCAGATCCATCGTCATCAGCTCCATTATAAATTTTTCCATCTTTAGCACCAACATGATCTAAGTGAGCTGAAATTACAACGATCTCATCAGGTTTTTCTGTACCTTTAATGTATGCTAATACATTTTCAGAATCCTTTAGTTCACCACCTCTGTGATTTTTAGTTAAATAAGAAGATGGTACTTCTTGGAAATAATCATCACCTCCCAAAGGAGAAGTAATTCCTTCATTGACATAAAAATCTTTTAAATAATTAATAGCTTTTTTCTGACCAGGTTCCCCCGTATCTCTACCCTCAAATTCATCAGAGGCATAAATATAAAGGTGTTTGCTTAAATCTTTGGCTGTGATTGTTTCACCAAAAACAGTTATACTGTCTTTAATAGTAGTATGCTGTTGTGGGGTTGTCGTAGATGAAATTACTTGTTTTCCGGAAGTACAAGCAAACATTCCAAATACGCATGTTGCATAAATAAAATTCTTCATAATAAATATAATGGTTTTTGTAAAATAAGAGGGATTTCAAAAATAAGAGAAAACTAATACACCTCAAACTTAATTTTTGTTAATTACAAACTGTTGTAATTCTTTGTTGAAGCTGATATTTTCTTTTGGGAATAGTTGAGAGAATGCATTTTGCTCAATTAAACTAGTTGCGTTACCATTAAAAACACGTTCTTTTGTTAGTAAAATAAATTCATCTGCTAATTGCATAGCTAGGTTTACTTCATGTGTGGAAATAAGAATCGTTTTATTTGTGTTTTTTACTAGAGTTTTTAATAAAGAAAATACTTTATAAGTGTGGTGAATATCTAGATGAGCTGTTGGTTCATCTAAAATTATTATTTCAGTATCTTGAGCTAGAGCTCTGGCAATAAGAACTCTTTGTAGTTGACCATCACTAAGTTGATGAAAAGGTTTGTTTTTTAAATGAGTAATATCTGTTAAATCTAATGCAGTCTGAATTTTTTTCATGTCGTTTATAGACAAACGATCTAACCAGTTAGTGTAAGGTTGTCTTCCTAAAGCAACAATTTCAAATACAGAAAGCTGACTTTCAGGTAAACTTTCCGTGAGTACGACACTTAAAATTTAAGCTAATTCAGGTTGGGTATAATTTTTTAAAGAAGCATTTTCAATAAAAATATCACCTGAAATAGGTTTTTGAACTTTACTTAATGTTCTAAGTAGTGTTGATTTTCCAGCACCATTTTTTCCTAATAAAGCTACTAATTTACCTTTTGGGACAGATAAATTAATATTTGAAACTATAGTGTTCGTCTGTTTTTTTGAAACGTAGCCAACAGATAAGTTTTTAATTTGTAGGATTATATTTTTTTGTTCGATATTCAAACTACACGTAAATTTTTTTCTTTCTAACTAAAAGCCAAATTACAACAGGTGCACCAAATAATGATGTAATTGCGTTTATAGGTAATGTAAATTGGTGTTTTGGTAATTGTGCAATTGTATCACAAACTAATAAAACAATAGCTCCAGTAATTGTAACTGCAGGAATTAGTATTTTATGATTAGAAGTTTTAAAAGCTAATTTAGTAATGTGAGGTACGGCTAAACCAACAAAAGCAATTGGTCCACAAAATGCTGTTATAACTCCAGTTAAAATACTAGTAATAATAAGTATTATATTTCTACTTCTATTTGTGTTGATTCCTAAGCTTTTAGCATAATTTTCACCAAGTAAGAAACTGTTTAAAGATTTGATAGAGGTAAAAATTCCCAGACCACAAACAAAATAAATTCCAGAGAAAATTAAGATTTCATTCCAGGTTAAGTTTCCAAGGCTTCCAAATCCCCAAAAAACAAATTGCTTTACTTGTTCAGCTTCACTAAAATATGAAAGAACATTTATTATAGCAGATGTAAGTGCTCCAAACATTAACCCAATAATTAAAATAGACATGGTGTTTCTAACTTTATTAGCCGCAAGTATTATAGCTATTAAAACTAGAAAAGCACCAAAACTAGCAGCTATTGGTAAACCGATATTCTGAATACTTAAACCTAAAAATCCGCCGATGAATCCAGATCCTAAAACAAATAATGCGACTCCTAAACTAGCTCCTGAAGAAATACCTAATACAAAAGGACCTGCTAAAGGATTTCTAAATAATGTTTGCATTAATAAACCGCTAACAGACAACCCAGAACCAACCAAAATAGCAGCGATTGTTTTTGGTAATCTGTAATTAATAATAATGGTTTCCCAGCTAGCTTTAGATGGAGTTTCTCCTAATAAAGTATTAACAATCTCTTTTAGCGGAATATATACGGATCCTAAACTTATGTTTACTAAACTAAAAAATAATAGAGCTAAGCAAAGAATTGTAAAATGAGAATAATATGTTTTTTTTAAGCTACTCAATTAATGAAGTTTTTTTAGAAACTCAACAAGTTTTTGAATAGCTAAACCTCTATGACTTATTTTGTTTTTTGCTTCTGAACTCATTTCTGCAAAGGATTGTTGATATCCTTTAGGTTGAAAAATAGGATCGTAACCAAAACCTTTTTCTCCTTTTTTACTAGGTAAAATAGCTCCTTCTCATATTCCATTAATAAGGAATTGCTTTCCATTATAATTTAAACATATAGATGTTCTGAATTGTGCAGTTCTGTTATTACTTTCCTCAAGATTTTTTAAAAGTTTAGTCATATTATTTTCAGCATTGGCAGGTTCACCAGCATATCTTGCAGAATATACTCCAGGTTCGCCATGCAAAGCTTCTACTTCTAATCCTGTATCGTCAGCAAAACAATTGTAATTATACTTATTAGTAATATGATTAGCCTTTATTTTTGCATTACCCTCTAAAGTTGTAGCGGTTTCTTCTATTTCTTCGAAACAATTAATATCTTTTAAAGATAAAAGTTCAATAGAATCAGGTAGCATTTCTTGAACTTCTTTTAATTTATTTAAATTATTGGTAGCAAAAACTAATTTCATATCTAAAGATTGTCACACAAAAGTAGGATTTTTTATCATCTTTGTCTTTTAATTTCTAATAAATAAAAATATAGATTAACATCCTGTATGCATTGTAAATAAAGGAATGTCGGGAGAAAGTCGGGTTAAAATCAAACAAAATGTTTCCGAAAAACAAAAACCTAAAGTAAGATTGTATGAGAAATGAAAATATATACAACATGAAACAACCAGAATTAGGAGAGAAAATTTTAAGCCTAAGGAAACAACAAGGTTTAACTCAAGAAGAATTGGTAGCAAAATGTAATATAAATGTAAGAACTATTCAGCGTATCGAGGCAGGAGAAGTTACTCCAAGAAGTTACACCTTAAAAGTTATTTTAGATGTGTTAGGAGAGCAGTTAGAAAATACAGTGGAGAAAGAAACAATTAAACCTGTTAGTTATAAAGCTATAATCTCTAAAGGTTGGAAGATGGTGTACTTACCTACAGTTTCTATTATTTTTTTATCGGCATTCATACTTCATTTTGCTTTTAGTGTAAAAAGTAGTTTAATAATTTGGATGACTGGAAGTGCTTTAGGTTGGTTTTATTGGGATTTTGCTGTAAAAGAATGGATACGACTAGCATATAGAGAAGGTATTAACAAAAAGAAAATTGTGGAGATTTCTAAAACAGGTTGGTTGTTTGTAGATGATAAAACAGTTGATAAAGCTTTGCAAGAGTAAAACTTGAATAAGTTATTAACATAAAATCGTTTTCGTAATTTAAAAGAGTTGGTTTAAAGAATTTTATAAAATAGATTTGAGTTTATTAACCTTAAAATCAAGTCGATAATGAAAGAGAATGTTTTAAAAAAAATTAAAGGAGTAGTATTGCTAAGTAAAGAAGAAAGTAAGACTATTTCTGGCGGATATGGAGGTGGTGGAATTCCAATTAATACATGTGGTTATTCTCCTTGTATTGCAAAGTTTTATAGTGTTGGGCAATGTGGATCGTTAAAAATCTATAGAGTAACTGTAGCTTTTAATGGAGGATATACCTTTTGTGTAGGATCTTAAAATATAATTAAATACAGAGTGTTTTTGTATTCTTTTGAATTAATAGCAGGTATTTTTAATTACCTGTTTCTTTATTCATGGTGATAGGGTTCGTTTTTAAGAATAGTATATCCACGGTAAATTTGTTCTACAATAAATAAACGAATCATTTGATGAGAAAAAGTCATTTTCGATAAAGATAATTTTCCATTAGCTTTCTTGTAAACAGCTTCAGAAAAACCATAAGGTCCACCAATTACTAAGACTAATTGCTTAATTCCAGAATTCATCTTTTTTTGTAAGAAATTAGAAAACTCAATAGAAGTGTAATGTTTCCCTTTGTCATCTAAGAGTATTAGTTGATCTGTATTTTGAAGTTTTGAAAGAATAAGTTCACCCTCTTTTTCTTTTTGTTGTGCTTCTGAAAGATTTTTAGCATTTTTTATGTCAGGAATAACTTCTAATTCAAATTTCACATAATGTTTCAATCTTTTTTGATAAACATCAATTAGTTGAATTAAATTTTTATCATCAGTTTTTCCTACAGCAAGTAACTTAATTTTCATGTTTAACGATTTTGGGCAAATCTAAATCAAAAAATCAGTTAAATCCCTCTTTCTTTTAAAGAATCAAATAAATAAATTTACAACGTAAACATTTGAATACTAATTATTATGAGATTCCCCCCGATGAGTTGCATAATAATCTTAATGAGTTTTTTTCTTACTTCATGCTCAGAAGATTATTTAGTGCAAGATACTGACCAACAATTAAAAATATCAGAAAAAAGAATAGAGAAAAAGTTTTACGAGAACTGGAATTTGGAAAATCAAGACTACGATTTACAAAAGGTAGTTATAGAAGAAGAAAATAGTCCAACAATAGAAATTAGCGATGAGCTTTTACGACGAGGAGGTACTACAAGAAGAGGGAAAAAAATTTATGTTCATTATATGCCTTGGTTTCAATCAAAATCTACAGATGGTTTTTGGGGGCAACATTGGACAATGACTAACAAAAATCCAGATTTAGTCGATGCAAATGGGAAAAGAGAAATAGCTTCACATTATTATCCAAAAATAGGGCCTTATTCAACAAATGATGTCGATTTACAAAGATATCACTTAATGTTAATGAAATTAAGTGGTGTAGATGGTGTTATTTTCGACTGGTATGGTTCTAGAAACGTTTTAGATTTTGAATTGATAAAAGATGGAATGAATAATTTTATTCCAGAGTTAGATAAAACAAAGATGAAATTTGCAGTTATGTACGAAGATAGGGTGATAAGAGAGCAGGCAAGAGTTTTATCTAGTCTTCAATTAACTCAAGCAAAAGAAGATATTAAGTATATAAAAAGAAATTATTTTAAAAAGAGAAATTATATAAGAGTAGGAGGAAAAAAAATGTTAATGATTTTTGGACCAAACTATATTACAGAATCATCAGATTGGCAAGAGATTTTAAAGCCAATAAGAAAACAAAGCAAAGTATTAGCTTTATGGAATGCTAGAGAAGTTATAGGGAATGAAGTATGTTCAGGTGAGTATACATGGATAGATAAAAATCATTTACAAACATTAGGTGGTTATTATAATTTCGAAGCTAATTTTAAAAATGAAATTATAGGCGGAGTTGCATATCCAAGGTTTAATGATTTTTATAAAGAAGGAGGATGGAGAAGTCATGGTGCTTATGAATGGGAGCTTGAAGGAAATGGATTACAAACTTTTGAAGAATCATTTTATGAATCTAGAAGTCAAAAAACAGATTTCATCCAAATAGCTACTTGGAACGACTTTGGTGAAGGAACAATGATAGAACCAACAGAGGAATTTGGCTTTGATCATCTAGAAAAATTACAAGAATTTACAGGAGTAGCATACCGTAAAGAAGACTTAAGAATACCATATTATATTTATAAATTAAAGAAGCAATTTCCTGAAGATCGAATAGTTCAGTTTTTATGTAAAAGAGCAGAATATTATGTTGTTAGAGGAAAGCTTAAAAGGTCAAAATTTTTACTAAGTATTTTGTTCCATTATTACGGAGATGAGTTTATTTCATAGTTTTTATTATAATTATTAGTTCGAGTTGAATTTTATTTATAGAGGTAAAATATTATTTTTACCTCTATAATAAAATTTACATGATATCTCAAGAACAATTTAATAAAGAACTAGAGTTAATAATAGCAAATGCAATCCGTGAAGATATAGGAGAAGGAGATCATACTTCATTATCTTGTATTCCAGCAGACGCTACAGGTAAAGCAAAATTATTAGTAAAAGATGAAGGTGTAATTGCAGGTGTAGAATTTGCTAAGCAAGTTTTTACTTATGTTGATAAAGATTTAAAAGTAGAAACTTTAATAAATGATGGACAAAAAGTAAAATATGGAGATATTGTTTTTTATGTTTCCGGAAAATCTCAATCTATACTTCAAGCAGAACGTTTAGTTTTAAATGCAATGCAACGTATGAGTGCCATTGCAACTAAAACAGGATACTTTATGGGATTGTTAGAGGGAACAAAAACTAAAGTATTAGATACGCGTAAAACAACTCCAGGAATTAGAGCATTAGAAAAATGGGCTGTAAAAATTGGTGGAGGAGAAAATCATCGTTTTGCTTTATATGATATGGTTATGATTAAAGATAATCATATCGACTTCGCAGGCGGAATAACACAAGCTATTACAAAAACAAAAGCTTACTTAGCAGAGAAAAATTTAGATATTAAAATTATAGTAGAAGCTAGAAATTTAGATGAAATTAAAGAGATTTTATCTAACGAAGGAGTATATAGAATTTTAATAGATAACTTTAATTACGAAGATACAAGAAAAGCTGTAGAGCTTATTGGTGATCAGTGTTTAACTGAAAGTTCTGGAGGGATTAATGAAAAAACAATTCGTTAATATGCTGAGTGTGGTGTTGATTTTATTTCTTCTGGAGCATTAACACATTCTGTATATAATTTAGATTTAAGTTTAAAAGCAGTAGATTAATTCATGGTCGGCCCCGATAAGAATATCAAGTTTCCTTTAACTAATTATGATAAATTATGTTTTCTGAAAAATGTAATTAAAAATCCAAATATTATTGTTGGAGATTATACCTATTATGATGATTTTGAAAATGTAGAAAATTTCGAAAAAAATGTAAAGTATCATTTTGATTTTACAGGAGACAAGTTAATCATTGGTAAGTTTTGTATGATTGCTTCCGGAGTTAATTTTATCATGAATGGAGCAAATCATTTAACTGATGCAATTTCTACGTATCCTTTTGCCATTTTTGGAAATAGTTGGGAGAAATCAATGGAAGGAAAATCTTATCCAAATAAAGGAAATGTGGTAATTGGTAACGATGTTTGGATTGGTCATAATGCAACAATAATGGCTGGAGTTACCATTGGAGATGGAGCTATAATCGCTACAAATTCAACAGTGATTAAAGATGTTGCTCCTTATACAATTGTAGGTGGGAATCCAGCAAAAGAAATAAAAAAACGTTTCAATGAAGAAACTATCGATAAATTATTAATGTTAAAATGGTGGGATTGGCCAATTGAAAAAATCACGGAAAATCTTCAAAATTTAACAGATAATTTAATCGATAAACTTAAATAACAATCCAAAATGAAAAAACATATACTAATGGTTACAGTTTTAGCTCTAGCATTTAGCTGTAATACAAAAGAACCAAAAAAAGAAAATACCGAAGATATGAGCACTTCTGAAAATCCTTTATTAGTAAAAAGTAGTTTAGATTATGGAGCTCCAGATTTTACCAAAATAAAGAATGAGCATTTTATGCCTGCTATTTTAAAAGGGATGGAAGTTCAAAATTCTGAAATAGCAAAAATAGTAGCGAATACAGAAGCACCAACTTTTGAAAATACAATTTTAGCTTTAGAAGAAAGTAGTAAAACGTTAGATAATGTAAACGCTATTTTTTCTGCATTAACTAGTGCACATACAAACGACGTTATTCGTGAAAATCAAAAAGAACTAGCACCCAAATTTTCTAAACATGGAGATAATATTTTATTGAATACAAAGCTGTTTGAAAGAATAAAAACAGTTTATAATAGTTTAGAAAGTTTAAATTTAGATCCAGAGTCTAAACATTTAGTAAGTGAATACTACAAGAATTTTGTAAAAGCAGGAGCTAATTTATCAGAAGATAAAAAAGAAGAATTAAAAGCAATTAATGCGCAATTAGCCAGTTTGTCTAACGATTTTGGAAAAAAAGGAGTAGACGCTATGAAAAAAGGAGGCGTTGTAGTTGCTGATAAAGGTGAATTGAAAGGTTTTTCTGAAGAAAAGATTAAATCTATAGAGAAAGACGGGAAGTATGAAATTCAATTAATTAATACAACACAACAACCATCTTTACAAACATTAGAGAATAGAGAACTTCGTGAAAAATTATTCAAAAAATCTATTTGTAGAACTGAAGGAGGAACTTACGATACTTCAGATTTAGTAAAACAAATGGTAGAATTAAGAGCTAAAAAAGCTGAAATTTTAGGTTTTGATAATTATGCAAGTTGGAGTTTGCAAGGAACTATGGCAAGCACACCAGATAAAGTTTTTGAAATGTTTAAAAACTTAATTCCAGGTTCGTTAGAAAAAGCAGCTTCAGAAATAAAAGAAATTCAAACAGAGATCAATAAAGAAGGTGGAGATTTTGAATTAACACCATACGATTGGAATCATTATGCAGAGAAAGTTCGTAAATCT
>ERZ1740052.37-NODE-37-length-47549-cov-6.264939_pt1 | contig 47549 bp, 42 predicted proteins | sample MGYA00581750_ERZ1740052 | MGnify/ENA primary metagenome ERZ1740052 (study PRJEB43018, sample SAMN04849743) | marine metagenome | isolation source: floating plastic debris | place: Pacific Ocean | collected 2008-08-30 | study: EMG produced TPA metagenomics assembly...
TGAATAGTTGGCATACTAATTAATTACTTGTTTTCGTTTGTACTTATTAATATTAATCTCTATTTTTAAGAGTGTGCAAATGTACGATTAATTTCTAATTATTCAAATATCAGTAAGTTATTTTTACATCAACACAATAAAAGAAGGGGAATCTACTGATTTTAATATACTTTAGCATTTAATTTTAAATTGTGAAGCAAACACTATTTTTACTAGCATACATACTACTTGTAATCAATTCATTTGTTTTTTCTCAGGAACAAGAATTGAAATTTGTTTTTAGAAATACTTCAGAAGAAAAAAATATCCAACTCAACAAACTCAATCAAATAAAATCGAATAAGTCATTCAAAAAAACTTTAGATTCGATTTCTTATGCATTAAAACTAAAAGGATACTTCTACAACCGAATTGATTCTATTCTAGACAACAAAAAACAAAAACTTGCTTACCTCTATTTCGGAAAGAAAATTGATTCTGTAACCATAACTATACCTGACACCAAACTTACTTCTTTAAATATCAGAAAAGAAATCCGCACTGAAGAACTACCTGAAGTTTTGGAAAAAATCAATTTAAGACTTGAATCACAAGGCAGACCTTTCTCTAAATCTCATTTAGAAGAAATCAAACTAATAGATAATAAAATTTACGCCACCTTAAACATTAAAGAATCCCAAAAAAGAACTCTAGATAAGATTTTAGTCAAAGGGTATGATAAATTCCCTAAATCTTACCTAAAGCATTTCGTAAAAATAAAACCGAAATCAACCATCAATAAAAACCTAATAGAACAAATTTCAAATAGAATTAACGCTATTCCTTTTATAAATCAAAAAAAAGAACCAGAACTCCTATTTAGTAAAGATTCTACTCTATTATATATATATGTAGAAAAAGCGAAAAATAGCAATTTTGACGGACTTATAAATTTCAATTCTGAAAACACCGAAAAACTCGAAATTAATGGAAACATAAATCTAGAACTAAATAACCTTTTAAACACTGGAGAAAAACTACACCTTAATTGGAACGCCAATGGTAATGACAGACAAAATTTAACTCTAAAAACTTTCATTCCATACCTTTTTAACTCCCCCATTTCTAATGAAAGCTCTTTTGAAATATACCGACAAGACAGCACTTTTTTAAATTCCAACTTCAAAACATCCTTTTTGTATGATATTAACAGCAAAATAAAAACAGGAATTCAATTTGAAAACCAAGAATCCAACGAAACCTCAACAACAAATCTTAATACTCCTGATTTTTCTTCTTATTTTTTCGGATTAAATTTCTCATATCAAAGTTTAAAATTAGACAACTACTCAACACCTAAATTCTTTTTCCAATTCACTCCTCTTTATGGAGAAAGAAAAACAAACAACATAACATCCAACCAAATAAAAACAGAAATAGAAACCACACTAACACTTAGAATAAACAAAAGAAGTTCCTTATACATTAAGAATGAAACTGGCTTACTTTTTTCTTCCGTTTTTTTCCTCAACGAACTCTACAGAATCGGAGGTATTAATTCCTTAAGAGGATTCGATCCTCAAAGTATTTTCGCAAAAAAATTCTCTTACCTAAATACCGAATACAGATTTTCTACATCAAAAGATTCTTTCCTGTATACAATATTAGATCCTGCTATTTTTGAAGACATAAACAATAACAACTTCACTGCATTTGGATACGGAATTGGTTATGCTTTCAAAAGAAGAAACTCCTTAATAAATCTATCTATCTCTAGTGGAATTTCAAAGATTCGCAATAATACCCCACTTAATTTATCAATCATTTTCAAAAACTACTTCTAAAAAGAATATTTCACTGTTTTTAACACTACAGTTTCGTTATTTACATTTTATTAACTCTTTTTGTTGTTTTTTTAAGTTTAATTTAAGATTTTAGCACACATTAATTCAAATAATTACATAATGAAAACAAAATTTAATGGAATTTTGACGCTTATTCTAGCGTTGCTTGTGCATGTTTCCTTTGCACAAGACAGAACTATTTCCGGTACTGTTACAGATGGATCTGAACCACTACCTGGAGTTAGTGTGTTAAAGAAAGGAAGTAAAGTAGGAACTGAAACAGATTTTGATGGTAATTACTCTATCAAAGCAAAAACTGGAGACGTTCTTATTTTTAGTTTCGTTGGAATGAAATCAGTTGAAAAAACTGTTGGAAACTCTAACAAACTAGACGTTACTTTAGACAGTGACAACCTACTTGAAGAAGTTGTACTTACAGCTCTTGGTACTGAGAAGAAAAAAGACAACGACTTAAGTTCAACTACTATTGTAAAGGTAGACCAATTACAAAAATCTGGTGAAGCTGGGGTATTACAAGGTTTATCGGGAAAAACATCGGGAGTTAACATTACAAGAAACTCTGGAGATCCAGGTGCTGGTGCTTACATTCAGATCAGGGGACAAAACACAATTTTAGGAGACAACAGCCCACTAATCGTATTAGATGGTGCTATTATCTCTAACAGTGCTATTGGTGGTGGTACTGCTGGTGTTGTACAACAGTCTCGTCTTAATGATATTAACCCAGAGGACATTGAATCTATCTCTGTATTAAAAGGAGCTTCTGCAGCAGCTATTTACGGTACTGGTGCTGCGAATGGTGTAATCGTTATCAAAACTAAAAGAGGATCTAAAGGAGGTAAAAGATGGCAAGTAAATGTAAAATCTGCAATCTCTATAGATGAAGTAAACAGAGAATGGGACAAGCAAGATCAGTACGGACAAGGTTCTTTAGGTACTGACTCTCCAACATCTGCTTTATCTTATGGTGCTAAAATTTCTTCTAGAGCTGGAGGAGCTGACACAGTAGACACTACTGGTGAATTCTTCTTAGCAGACGACGGAACTGTTTACTACCCAATTACTCAAAAGAACTCTAGAGAGACTTTTAATCAAGCAAACAGAGATGCTGTTTTCACAAACGGTATTGTTTATGACAACAATGTAAGTGTAAGTTACGCTGGTGACGACTCTAGAACTTTCGTAAGTTTATCTAACTGGGATCAAGAAGGTATTTATAGAGGTGCTTCTGATTACAAAAGAACTTCTATCAAATTAAATAACGATACTGATATCTCTGATAACTTTACAGTAAAATTATCAACTACTTATATCGATATTAGTTCTAACAGAATCCAAACTGGATCTAACTTAAACGGACTTTACTTAGGATATTTAAGAACTCCTGCGGATTTTGACATTCGAGATTATAAAGGAACAAACTTTTCTGCATCAGGAATACCAACTCCAAACTCTCATAGAGGATACAGAAGATATTTAGGATCTGCCAGAACATTTGACGCTACTACTGGAACATTCCAATATACTGCACCAACATACAACAATCCACTTTGGACATTAAATCAACAAAAAAACTTAAACGAAGTAGATCGTTTCATTATCGCTCCTGAGTTCATTTATAAAATCAACGATAATTTATCATTCACAGGTAGATATAGTTTAGATTATTACCAAGATAATAGAATTAACTTTTGGCCTGCAGGATCTGCTGGAGATGGTAGTCAAGGTTTATTTAGCGAAGATAGAATCACTGAAAGTAACCAGAATTACAACTTCTTCTTATCTGGTAACTACAACTTAACTAGTGATGTAAAATTCAACTTCACTACTGGTATCCAAATGTTTGAAAATAAATTCAAAAGACTTAGCGCTCAAGAAACTAACTTCACTAACCCTGATGAAGTTTTCTTAAATATTGGTAATGCTACATCTGAAAACTCTAACCCTTCTGATTTTATCCAAAATACTAGAAAATCAGGTGGATTTGCAGTATTAAACTTCGATCTTTGGGATCAATTATTAGTTGAATTAACAGGTAGAGGAGAATATGTATCTACAATCCCTGGTGATTTTATCTTTTACCCTAGTGCATCTTTAGGTTGGAATTTCTCAGACTATGTAAAAGATTCATTTGTATCTTTTGGTAAATTAAGAGCTTCATATGGTGAAGTTGGTATCGAACCAGTTCCTTACTCTACTAGAACAGTAATCACTACAGGAGGAATCACTTCTACTTGGGGAGATGGTTTTGATGGTTCTTTATACGGTAACCCATTAACACAATCAGCTACACGTGGTAATCCAGATTTAAAGGAAGAGCGTATTAAAGAATTTGAAGTTGGTTTTGACACTAGATTCTTCAATAACAGATTAAGTTTATCTGCTACATATTACAATAGAACTTCGGAAGACGTTTTACTTTCATTACCTACACCTCCTTCTAATGGTTTCTCAACAGAGTTAAGAAATGCAGCTAGAATATCTAACAAAGGTTTTGAAATTGATTTATCTGGTAAAATTATCAAGAATGAAAACTTTACTTGGAATGCTAACATTAATTTTACTCAAAACAGAAGTTTAGTTGAAGACATGGCTGGTGCTGGTTACTTTACTTTAGATGGATTTACATCTACTTCTTCTGGTGTTGCAGAAGACCAACCTTTTGCTGTATTAAGAGGTGGAGTATACGATAGAGACGCTAATGGTAATTTCGTTTTAAACGCTAACGGATTCCCAACTGCAGCAGCTACAAATGAATTTATTGGAGATCCAAATCCAGATTGGAGAGGTGGTTTAGGAACTACTGTTTCTTATAAAGGAATCACTTTATCTGCTCAATTAGAAACATCTCAAGGAAATGATGTTTGGAATGGTACACGTGGAGTATTAAACTTCTTTGGTATACACCCTGATACTGCAAATGAAACTGTTGCATCTCAAGATCTATTAAATGCAAATGGTGAACTTATCACAGCTGGAACTACTTTCAGAGGATATGAAGTAGACTTTGGTGGTGGACCAGTAGCAGTTGACCAAAGATGGTGGACAACTAATGGTGGTGGATTCGGTGATGTATCAGAACCATTTATCGAAGATGCTTCTTGGACTAGATTAAGAGAAGTTTCTTTATTCTACGATTTCAACAAAAATGTTACGGATAAACTTGGAATTGAAAGCTTACAAATTGGTGTTACAGGAAGAAACTTATTCCTATGGACTGATATCGAAGGATTCGATCCAGACAACAATTTAACTGGTGCATCTAAAGGACGTGGTTTAGAATACTTTAGTAACCCAGGTACTAGATCTTTCATCACAACTCTAAGATTATCATTCTAAAAACTCAAAAAATGAAGAACATAAAATATTTTATATTATCATTAGTTATTTTGGCTTCATGTAAAGAATATACTGAAGGCTTAAATACTGACCCTAACAACTTTAGTTCTGCTGCTCCTGAACTTATCATTGGACAAGCTCAATTAGGTTGGATGCAATTAGCAGAAAGTAACGGAGCTAGATACGCTGGTATCTTTATGAATCAATTCTCTGGTGAAGATCGTCAATACTTGACAGTTGAAGCTTATTCTATTACAGCTGGTGAATTTGATGACTTATGGGATGACGCATATGTAGAAGGTATTACTCAAGCTAAATTAACTAAAAAATTAGCTTTAGAAGATAGAAATACTCAACTTGCAGGGGTTGCTCAAATTACTGAAGCAGTTCTTTTTGGTGAATTAGCTGCTCTTTTTGGAGATGTACCTTTTAATCAAGCAAGTGATGCTGACAACAACTTTGCACCTGAGTATGATTCTCAAGCATCTGTATTTACTGCTGTTCAAAACTTACTAGACGAAGCTATATCTAACGTAGGCTCTGTACCTGCAACTTTATACGCAGGAATCAGAATGTCTAGTACAGCTACTAGGGCACAAATAGCTCACTCTTTAAAAGCTAGATACTATTTATTAGCTAAAGACTACCCTAATGCTTTAACTAGCGCTAGAAGAGGTATTGATTCTCCAACTGGAAGCTTAGTTACTTTGCATGGTACATCTCCTGAAAATAGAAACCTATACTATCAATTTATGGTTGATGAAAGGGAAGGTTACTTAGGAGCTACTGGATCTTACTTAGAGCAATTAATTGATTTAGGTAATACTTCAGTAAATAGATTAATTAGCACTCCTGGTGAAGCTCAAAGACATGCTTATTACTTCACAGGTACTGATCCAAACACTACTTCTACAGGAGTTTTTGGACAAACACAATCTTTCCCTTTAATTTCTTATGAAGAAGTAAAATTAATTGAAGCTGAAGCAGCAAACAGAACTGGAGATACTGGTGATATAACTGCTTTTAATGAGGTACGTGATGCTTTAGCAGCACAATATGGTGGGAGTTTCCCTCACTCAACTTCTTCAGGTAACACTTTATTAAGAGAGATTATTGAAGAAAAGTACATTACTTTAATTGGTCAATTACAACCTTTCCATGATATCAGAAGAACTGATAATATCTTAGGAGTACCTGCTAAAACAGGAACTCAAATCCCTCAAAGATTCTTATATCCACAAGTTGAAGTTGACAACAACCCAAATACCCCTAATCCATTACCAGGTTTATTTGATGCTACACCAATAAATCAGTAAATGTAACTTTTTACCGATTTATCATATATATAGAGAAGCTAACCTTTACAGGTTAGCTTTTTCTTTTTTATGTTAAAAAATTGTTTATTTAAGATAAAATTAAGATTTTAGCGATTGATTAATTCAAACAATTATACAATGAAAACAAAGTTTAATGGGATTTTAACGCTCCTTTTGGCGTTGGTTGTGCAAATTTCGTTTGCGCAAGACAGAACAATTTCAGGAACTGTTTCGGATGAGACCGGGCCTTTACCTGGAGTTAGTGTATTAAAAAAAGGTACCACTTCAGGTACTGAAACTGACTTTGACGGAAAATACTCAATTAAAGCAAAAACTGGAGATGTTTTAGTTTTTAGCTTCGTTGGTATGAAGACTGTAGAAAAAGTAGTTGGTGCTTCAAACAATATCAGTTTCACTATGGAAGGAGATAATGTTCTTGAAGAGGTTGTAGTTACAGGTTATGGTACTGAAAGTAGAGAAACGGTTTCTTCTTCAGTTACTGTATTAAGTGCAGAAGATGTAGAAGGAAGACCTACTGCTTCTTTAGTACAAGCTTTACAATCTCAATCACCAGGTTTAAACATTGCTACTGGTAATGGACAACCAGGTGGAAACAGTGTTATCTTATTAAGAGGTATAAACTCTTTATCTGGTAACTCAGAGCCATTATTCGTTATTGATGGTATTCCTGTAGATGAAGACAACTTTAGATCTATCAACCAAAATGATATTGCTTCTGTAACTGTATTAAAGGATGCATCTGCAACTGCAATTTATGGTAACAGAGCAACTGGTGGTGTTATCTTAGTTACAACTAAAAAAGGTAAAGCAGGACAAAAATTACAAATTCGTTACTCAGGAAGAAGTGGATTTACTTTCAAGCAAGATCCTAACTTTACATTAGCTAATTCTAGACAAATTTTAGAAATTGAAAGATTAGCAGGTGTAGGTGTAGGTAGTGGTGCTTATGATGATTATATCGCTTCTGTAACAGGTTTACCTGTCAGAACTGCTGGTGCTGCTCCAATCCCTTTAACTGATGCTCAAATAGCTACTGCATCACAAACTAACACTAGATGGCAAGACATCTTATTAAGAGTTGGAAATTTCACATCTCATGACCTTTCTTTCTCTTCAGGTTCTGAAAACATTAATTCATATACTTCTTTAGGATATTTTGATCAAGAAGGAATTACATTACGTTCAGGTTTACAAAGAATGACTGTTAGAAATAACACTACTTATAAAGCTGATAAATTTACATTTAACTCAACTATTGGTATTGGATTCAGTAGATCTGATTTTGCAGGTGGTGTTGGAACAGGAACAGGTAGTGGATCTTTAAGTAACCCTTTCATCGTACCTTTCGTAGCTAAGCCATACTTACCAGCTTACAATGCTGATGGTTCATTAAATGTTGAAGGAAACACAGATCCAGATGATGATGATGGGTTCTTAAATACTCCTTACATTGCTCAAAACGTTGCTAGGTTCGATACTAACAGAACTACAGAATTAAGAATAACGGGGTCTTTAACTGCTGATTATAATTTCACAGATAAGTTAAGAGGTCATATTGGATTTGGTGTGGATATGATTGAAAGTGAAAACTTCCAATTACAACCAACAAATAGTATTAGAGGTAGAAATGCAAATGACGAAAATGCTCAATTCCAAGGGTCTCAAAGTCAAAATTACAACAGAGATACAAGAACTATTTCTGATTTTAGATTAAGTTATGAAGACACTATTGACGAAAAACATAACTACTCTGTTATAGGTATTACTGAATTTTTATATTCTCAAATTAGTGGATTCAGCTATGCTCAAACTGGTTTAGTTCCAGGTTTAGAAGGTGTTGGTGCTGGTTTTGTTGCTGGTACTACAACTGAAGACCCTAACAATGATGGAGTAGATGATTATTTCTATATCCCTGGATTAGGTTCATTTAAAAACAAAGTATCTCAGTTCTCTTTAGTAGGAAAAGCTACTTATGACTATGACAAAATTGCTGGATTCGATGTTACTTTACGTCGTGATGGTTCTTCTCGTTTTGTTGGTGACAACAGATTTGGTTTATTCTGGGCTGTTGGAGGTTTTGCTAACTTAACAAAATCTTTATTTGAGCCTTCTGATATTGTAAATGATATCAAATTAAGAGGTAGTTACGGTATCACTGGTAACGACAGATTATTAGGTGGTTACTACGGTGGTTTAGATGTACCTTTCGATCAGTTTAATACTGGTGGTGGATATAATGGTAGTGTTGGTTTATTCCCAAGTCAATTAGGTAACCCTAACATCAAATGGGAAGAAACTGCTAAAGCTAACGTAGGAGTTGATTTCAGATTATTAAACAACAGACTTACTGGATCTTTTGATGCTTATATCAACAAGACTACTGACTTATTTGGTACTAACTTAGTAACTAACTTAACTGGATTCACTCAAGTTCCTGGAAACATTGGAGACATGGAAAACAGAGGTTTAGAAGCTGTTTTAAACTATAAGATAATTTCTAACGAGAATACCTCTTGGACTGTTAACGTTAACGGATCTCTTAACAAGAATGAAATCACAAGATTAGAAGGAGTAGAAGCTGACGCTAACGGAGATATCATCTTAGATCCAAGTCAAAGAGCTCCTGAAGCAGTTGGTCATAAATTTAACGAATTCTATGCTGTAAGATGGGCAGGTGTTAACCCAGCAAATGGTAGACCTCTTTACTTAGATAGAGATGGAAACATTACTGAACAATACGATCCTGCAAACAGAGTGTTTACTGATAAATCAACTATTCCAACTTATCAAGGAGGATTTAGTACTTCTTTCTATCACAAAGGATTCTCTTTAGACGCTCAGTTTACTTTTGCAGCTGATGTTTACAGATATAATGGAACATTAGGTGTTGCTGAAGATCCAGGTTTAATTGGTATTATCAACGCAACTACTAATTTGTTAGACGCATGGCAACAACCTGGTGATATTACTGGTATTCCTTCTTTAAATTCAGGTTCTACAAGAAACTTACTTTCAGATAGATATTTAGAAGATGCTTCTTACATCAGATTAAAGAATATTGCTATAGGATATGAGTTAACAAATTCTTTAGTGAAAAAGAGTCCATTTAGCTCAGTGAAGTTATATTTACAAGGAGAGAACTTATTAACATGGTCTGCTTGGAGAGGATTTGATCCTGAATTTGATCCTTTTGCTTCTAACGACTTCTTCTCTTTCCCTAACTCACGTATTATAACATTAGGTGTTGATTTAAAACTTTAAAAAAAATGAAAGCAATCAAAAAAATATTTTTAGGACTAGCCCTAGCTTCATCAACATTATTTATTTCATGTGATGAACAGTTAGACATTTTACCTAACGACTCTCTACTTCCTGAAACTGCTTTTCAGAGTGTAGAAGATTTACAAAATGGACTTAATGCAACTTATGCTCAGTATAATAATAGCACTATTACATTAAACTCTATTTTCACGGATAATACTAAAGTTGGTATTGACAATGGAGGTCAGCAGTTACCTTTACATACGTTCGTTATGAACCCTAACACAGGAATTGCTCAAACTATCTGGATCACTAGATATAGAATGATTAACTATGCATCTAGAGTAATTCAAGCATTTCCTGGAGTTGATGTAGCGGGACAAGAAACAGCTGCTAATCATATCTTAGGACAAGCATATGCGTTAAGAGCTTTTGGTCATTTTGAATTATTCCAATATTATACACCTGACTATTTAGATCCTAACGGAGTTTCTGTTCCTGCTGTAGATTTTGTAGTTTCTACTGAAAATTTAGCGAGAAACACAGTTTCTGAAGTACTTACTGCTATAGATGCTGATCTTACTAGAGCTGCAGGTCTATTAGATAATTCGCAAACTAATAGTCGTTTTATTACAGCTGATTTTATTACTGCTTTAAGAGCTAGAATAGCATAATTCACTGGTGAATATGCTACTGCATTAAGTTTAGCAAATCAATTAATCGCTAAATATCCATTAGCAGATCAGGCCCAATATAGAGCTATGTTCTTAGATCAAGATGACACTGAGGTTATATTCTCTGCTGCAAGAGTACCTGGTGATGCTGGACCTGGATTTATCTGGCACTTTGCTGGAGGTGGACCATTTATTGAAATGTCTAATTCTTTATTCAATCAATTAGATCCAACTGACATTAGATACTCTACAAACTTAAACGTAGCAGATAGTGACCCTGGAGCTAACTTACACTTAATCAACAAGTATCCTGGTACTGCACAAGAATTTTTAGCTAACATAAAAGTATTTAGAGTTTCTGAAATGCATTTAATAAAAGCTGAAGCTGAAGCTAGAGCTGGAAATTACACTGCTTCTCAAATGACTGTTAAAGCATTGAGGGATGCTCGTTTTGGTTCTGCAACTGCTCAACCAACTTATGTAAACTTAAACGACGCTTTATCTTTTATTTTTGGTGAAAGAAGAATAGAATTGTGCTTTGAAGGACACAGATTATTAGATATAAGAAGACAAGGAAATGGATTTACAAGAGATGCTGCAGATTGTGGAAACTTAGACAATGCTTGTACTTTAACTAGCTCAGATCCAAGATTAGTATTACCTATTCCTGCTTCAGAAATTAATGCTAATTCTAATTTAACTCAAAACCCTGGTTACTAATTAGTAATTAAAATTTTAAATTATGATTAAAAAAATAAATTCATATATATTTATATTCTGTCTATTACTATTAGCAGGATGTGACCCAACAGAAAATGTTATTACTGAAATACCTGCAACAGGTTTTATTCAAGTAGCATCTGAAACTGGTAGTGTATCAGAAGGAGCTGCCAATGTTGAAATTGACGTTTTATATGGTGGTACATCAAATACAGATGGTGTTACAGTTAGATATACTCTTACTTCTGATGACCCTTCAAGATATATAGATGTTACTGGTGGAACTGTTGAAATACCTTCAGGACAATTTTCAGGTAAGATCATTATAGAGCCAGTAAACAATGCTACAACAGATGGTAACTTAAATATTGCTGTTACTTTAACTACTGATAGTTCTGTTCCTGTAGGTTTAGTTGGTGGTGTAAACAATGTAACTCAAAATCTTACTTTAATTGATGATGATTGTCCAATTGCAATTAATGATTGGGTTGGTACTTATACTGTTGAAGAAGTATTTAGTGAAGGTGGTACTAATGCTGGTTTAACTCTAGCAGGTGCTTTTGGCGAGTCTTACCAAATCGAATTGGCTTTAGATCCTACAGACACTGATGGAATCAGATTAGTAGTTACAAATTCTGCTGGTTTTAACACATATATACCAAACGGAACAGTAATCACTTTTGACACTTGTAACGCTTTAGTTTCATATAGCAGCTCACCGTTAAATATTGCTGGTTTTGCGAATTTAACTATTGCTAATACAGCATATAATGAAAGTGCTTTTTCTATATCAACTGATGGTTCATTAGGTAACTTCGGTGCCTATGAATTTAAATTAACAAAGCAATAAAATATAATTTTATATTATTTACAATAAAACCATCTCTTTTAGAGATGGTTTTTTTATTATACTTATATACCTTTGCACTATGGAACAGACTACAACAATTTTTGGAATTAGAGCAATTATAGAAGCTATTGAGAGTGATTCTACTATAGATAAAGTATACCTACAGAAAGGTTTAAGAGGAGATCTTTACTTTGAATTAGAGAAACTAATTAAAAAAAATAAAATATCTACCAGTGTAGTACCTGTTGAAAAACTTAACAGATTATCTAAACATAATAATCACCAAGGAGCTGTAGCAAAAATATCTCCTATAACTTTTTATGAATTAGATACTTTGATTGAAGAAACTTTAAACTCTGATAAAATACCTTTATTTATTCTTTTAGATCAATTATCTGATGTAAGAAATTTTGGTGCAATTATTAGAACTGCTGAATGTACAGGGGTAGACGGAATAATTATTCAGAAAAGCGGTAGTGCTCCAGTAAATGCAGAAACAATAAAAACCTCTGCCGGTGCTGCGTTTAAAGTTCCAATTTGTAAAGTAGATCATATAAAAGATGCTATTTTTCAATTTCAAGCAGCAGATATTAAATTAGTAGCTGCTACTGAAAAAACAGAAGATTCAATTTATGATGTTGACTTAAATCAACCTACTGCAATCATAATGGGATCTGAACATAAAGGAGTTAGTAATTCAGTTTTGAAAATGGCTGATTACAAAGCAAAATTACCTTTATTAGGAGAAATAGGATCATTAAATGTATCTGTAGCTTGTGGTGCTTTTTTATATGAAACCATAAGACAAAGAATAAAATCATAAAAAAAGGAGCTTTAAAGCTCCTCTTTTTATTCTTCCTCCTCTCTAACATTAGGTAAATAAATATATCTGTAGTTTATTTCTTCAAAGTTTTGTTCTTCTTCTAAAACAGGAGGTACATAATTCCCTTCTTCATCAAACATCTCATCAAACTCCGTTTTAGAAAACACAAATTTCTCTTTAACTATACCCACTTTTCTATAGTAAATAGCAAAAATTAGCCCAATTAAAAAACCTGATAAATGCCCTTCCCAAGAAATTCCTTTTTCAATAGGAAATAAATACCAAATCATACTTCCATAAAGAAAAATTACAATTAAAGACATAGCAACCAAACGAAAATGTTTTCTAATAACCCCACTAAAAAAAATAAAACTGAATAATAAATAAACAACACCACTTGCTCCAAAATGATAAGCTTCTCTACCTATAATCCATGTGAGCAAACCTGTTAGTAGACCACCAATAATTATCAACTTACCTCCTACCTCTTTATAAAAATAAAATAACGCCATTAAAAGCACTGTTAGAGGTACTGAATTATTAAATAAATGCTTTGTGTCGCTATGTATAAAATGAGACAGAAAAACACCTTTAAAACCTTTGAGAGTTCTTGGTAAAACTCCAAGTTTATTAAAATTAAAACCAAATTTAATTTCTACCCAATAAACGAACCATATAGCGAAAACAAATATAAAAGGAATCACTATTATATTATTCTTAAACTGAAATTGTTCCTCTTGTTCCATATTTTATAAAGTTATCAAAAAGAAAACCATTTTATATTTCTTGTTAATCTGTCATAAATGTTTCCTATTTTTACTTTATGAGTGCACCTTTGGCAGAAAGAATTAGACCTAAATCTTTAGACGATTATATTAGTCAACAACACTTAGTTGGTAAAAATGGTATTTTAACCAATCATATTAAACATGGAATTATTCCTTCATTAATTTTTTGGGGACCTCCTGGAATAGGAAAAACAACCTTAGCCAACATTATTGCCAAAGAGTCAGATAGGCCATTTTATACACTAAGTGCAATAAGCTCTGGCGTAAAAGATGTTAGAGAAGTAATTGAGAAAGCAAAAAAAAGTGGAGGATTATTCACTCAAAAAAATCCAATTTTATTTATTGATGAAATTCACCGATTTAGCAAATCACAACAAGACTCTTTACTTGGTGCTGTAGAAAAAGGATGGGTAACATTAGTTGGTGCAACTACTGAAAATCCAAGTTTTGAAGTTATTCCAGCACTTTTGTCTCGTTGCCAAGTATATATTTTAAATTCTTTTGATAAAGATGACTTAATTGCACTTTTAAATAGAGCGATTGAAAAGGATGAGATTTTATCTTCTAAAAAAATAACATTAAAAGAAACGGATGCTTTGTTACAAATTTCTGGAGGTGATGCTAGAAAACTTTTGAATGTATTTGAACTAATAGTAGCTTCTGAAAATGAAATAGAAGTTACCAATAAACTTGTTTTAGAAAAAGTACAGAAAAATACTGTTCGATATGATAAGACAGGTGAACAACATTACGATATTATTTCCGCCTTTATTAAATCAATTAGAGGAAGTGATCCTAATGGAGCTGTATATTGGTTAGCTAGAATGATTGAAGGTGGTGAGGACGTTAAGTTTATTGCCAGAAGATTATTAATTTCTGCCTCAGAAGATATTGGTAACGCTAATCCTACTGCTTTAATTTTAGCTAATAATACTTTTCAGGCTGTATCTGTAATTGGATATCCAGAGTCTAGAATAATATTGAGTCAATGCGCTGTTTATTTAGCTAACTCTCCAAAAAGTAATGCTTCTTATATGGCCATTGGTAAAGCTCAAGATTTAGTCAGAAAAACTGGAGATTTATCTATTCCTTTGCACTTGAGAAATGCTCCAACTAAATTGATGAAAGATTTAGATTACGGAAAAGATTATTTGTACTCTCATAATTATGAGAACAACTTTGTAAATCAAGAATATCTTCCCGAAGAAATTTCTAACACAAAACTCTACGAACCTGGAAATAATGCTAGAGAAAATAGTTTCCGAGAAACATTAAAAAAACGCTGGAAAGAGAAATACAATTACTAAAACTTTACACTATAAAGTTTAGTAACTAATTTATCATTTTCATAAAATTCAGCAGACCAAACATTACCTTTTTTCTTTGTAAATGTTCCATTTTTATCTTTGATAATAAATGTATTTGGATTTTTTGTTTTTAATAGTTTAAAAACAACTTCTGGAACATCATTAATCAATTGAAAACCGTAATCTTTAGGTTGCGCATAAAGAATTCTTGAGACTGCTTCATTAACTTTTTCTTCAACTTTAACTTCAGTCTGTTTAACTGTATTCTCCACCTTATTTACAGCTACCTTTGTAGAAGTGATAGTGTTGTTAGCAGAAATATGTTTTCCATTTGCTACAGGAATATATTTATAATTTAACTGCTGAATTGATTTAAAAGCATCTCTAATCGCTTTGTGATAAGCTCTCTTATACTCTTTCAATTTATTTTTTCCAACTTCTGTAGTGAATATCGTTTTATTAAAACAGTCTTTTAATTCAATTTGAACTTTGGTTCTAAAAATACCTGAATCATTAATCAAATTAACTGTTAATGCTTTACATCTGTCTGTCGCTAGATCTGCAGGTAAAGATTCATCATCTAAAAAAGCTACAAAGTTATTTTTCTCAAATAAAAATTTAATTAATGAACTTGTTTGATACTGATCTGCTTTTTTAAAACCATCAAATTGTTTAGGTACTAAAACATACTTGTAATTGTTTACGCTATTCTGTGCAAAAACACTTGTGGTTAAAAGTAAAAGAAATAGTAGTTTTTTCATTATTAAAATTTTATATCAAAAACGACAATATAGTAAAAAAGCTTTTAAAGCAGTTCTTGATCTTTTTTATTTAGAAACAAAATTAATTCCAAACTGGAAAGATGCACTATTAGCTGCGGCTACATCTGTAAGTTGAAATACATTATCAACAGCTGTATAAATATTAAGTTTCCATACATTAGCTGAAATCCCTAACCCAATATTTGAATTTGAAAAATCATCTACTGTATATGTTATTTTTGTATTGAATCTTTTAGAAAATTTTCTTTCATAAAATCCTGTTAATGCAAATCTAGGACCTATTGGAGTTAATACAGAAAAAAGTTGACCTCCGATTGTATTGTTATAATAATCGTTAAAAGACATATCTGAACAACTTTCTTCTCTTCTAGATTTACCAAAACTATACTTTCCTGCTAAATTTAATTTTAAAGGCCTCATCACAGAATAAGACTCTGTGTTTTCACTTCTCGGAATTCTATCATTAATTTCATCATTCAGCTCTTGCCAATAATCTGGATTAGTATTATCGAACCTAAAATCTATTCCACTAAATATATAATTTCCAGCTACAGTTCCATTTCTAACTTTATTGGAGTAACTTATAAAACCTACATCTAGTAAACTAGCCGACAATTCAGTTTGATCATCTACCACATAAGTGAAACCTAAATCGAAACCTAAACCTAGGTTACTTCCTAAGAAAATATTTCCTGTAATATCACTTGATTGTAAATCAAACTCTTCATTTTCATTGTATAATCCAGATGTATATCCATTTACATTCACGTTATTTAATGAATGTTCGTATAATGTAGTTCTTCCTAATCGAGTAGTAAAACTTCCTCTATTCCCAGTAGAAGTAACATTTAAGGCTCCAGAATAAATCTTCAATCTAGCTCCAGCAATAAATTTATCGTTAAACTTTCTAGTAATTCCAGCATGAATCACTCCTAAAACGTCTGCTTTCATAGCTAAATCTGAAAACAAGAAACTTCTATTTACAAATGGTGCATTACCGTCTTTAATTAACTCAACAAATTCTTTAGGAATTTTTAAAAAAGCATCTACCTCCGTGTAATACCCTACACTGATATAATCTTTTTTATTTAATTGATAACCTGCATTAATTACTTCTATTTGAGAATTAATATAAGCATAATCATTACTTCCTAAATTATTAACTACATTATTAAATTTAGTCGTAAAATCGATATTATCATCTCTAAATAAATCAGCTACCGTAAAACCTGATGTATTTACACTCATTGAGATTCCAGATAATATAGGAACTCCTACGTGATATTTATAATCTGTTTCTGCTCCTGGATTTAAAAGTAATCCTTGAGGTATTTTATCGAAACCGTACAAAACCTGTTTGTTTTGACTAAAAACGAAGCTTGTACAAGCTAATAAGAAAAATAAAAGAATTTTATTCATAGTTTAATTTACTCTAAAGTATGAAGTTACAGCTGATCTAAAATCTAAAGAAGCCGGCACATTAACATCTATCATAGAACCATCTGTACTTGGTAAAAGTTCTACTCTTACTCGAACTCTCCTTGTATTTGTAAAAGTAGGATTATTTGCTAAAATGATTTCTTCTTCTTGTGTGAAATCTGATTGATTTGGAACTACATTTAAAATAATCGGATTATAAGTTGAATTACCTGCATCATCTAAAAAGAAAAACTCAATTCTAAATCCTCTATTAAATTGATTATTGATAGCAAATTGTAAAACTAAACGTTCTAAATTATCGTTTGTTTGCTGATTATTAAAAACAGTAAAAAGAGAAGTTTGCTCTATAGGCGCACTAATTTCTGACCCAGCAATAACTAATTCATTTTGAGTAATTACAGTATTTACTAATGATGCTAAAATAGCAGGAGTTATTTCTAAATCTTCTGCTTGACTGAAGTTTACATCTTCAACACAAGAACTCATCATCAACAAAACACTACATAATATAGCTTTAAAAAATAATCTCATTCTATAAATATTTATTTTTGAAACGTTTAACCTTTAAAGAAATTGTTTGATTTCTAACAAAGTAGAAATGCTTTTAACATTTGAAGCGCTTTTTTCGTTATTTGGATTGTAAAAAACAGCTGGTATTTTTTGGTTCAATGCTCCTATTACATCAGCTTCTAAGCTGTCACCAATCATTACACATTTTTCTGGCTCTGCGTTTACCTCCTGTAATGCAAAATCAAATATTTTCGGATTTGGCTTTTTTACACCTACGCTTTCAGATGTAACAACTAAGTCGAAAAAATCCCTAATTCCAGATTTTGTTAATTTTTTATGTTGAACTTCTTTAAAACCATTCGTTATAATATGAAGCTGGTATTTTGGTTTTAAATATTCTAATATATCTAAAGTTCCTTCAATTAAAAAATTATAATCTGAAAGGTATTCGATATAATCTTCTGAAATTTGATGAATTAACTCATCTGTAGTTTCATAATCTAAGACATTAAAAACATCTTTTAATCTTCTATATCTTAGTTCTTCTTTAGAGATTTGATCTTCTCTAAACAATCTCCAATATTTAAGATTTAACGGAACATAAACCTCTAAAAACTTATCAAAATCAAGTGTTATCTCTTGTTCTTTAAAAATTTGCTGAAATGTTAATGCTGAATTCTTATCAAAGTCCCATAATGTGTGGTCTAGATCAAAGAAGATATGTTTAATTCCTGTCATAAATCAAAAGTAAGGATATAATTTAGCTAAGATTTAATTTAATTGTTAAAAAAATATATCTTGGTACACCTAAAACAAAGTCAAATTGCAATTATCGGAGTTTTTTAATTTATTCTTGATTATTAGTGCTATTCACGGGTTTGCTTTTAACTTTTTCTTATTCAAGAAGAAAGTTAAAAACCGAGGAATACTATTTATAAATTTCATGATTTTAGTTATTGCTTTAAACAACTTACAATCGTGGTTATTAATTAAAGATTTCTTTGTTTTAAAATACATTCAAATTCCTTGGCATTTTTTAATTGCTCCTCTTTTTTACACTTTTTTAATTCATTACTTGAATATTAAGACAGACTTTTTTAATGTTCTAAAAGTTGTAATTCCTATTTTCTTTATCAGTATTATTCTACAAGTAGTGAATTTATCTTTTGTAAACGACATTAGTAATGATGGTAATTATTTATTATTCTACGAAAAATACACTGCTATAGAAGAGGCTATAAGCTTATTAATTTCTCTTACTTTATTTTTTTATTGTTATAATATTTTAAAAAATAAATCTCACTTATTTAAAGAGATATTAAGCTTTGATAATTTAAAATGGCTGAATACTTTTATTTATTTAGCTGGCATTAGTTACATTTTATGGATTATTGCTTTGGCTATAAAGTTTTATTTAAACTTTGATAACTTTATTGTTTTCTATTACCCTTTAAGAATAATGACCACGGTTCTTATTTACTGGTTAGGATATGAATTAGTTTTCGTGTTAAAACAAGTAAATGAAAGAAAATCTATTCGAGAGAAAATTGTAGCAAAACCTAAAGATGATAAGGAAAATTTATCTAAGAAATTTTTAAAAATTACTACCTATATAAAAGATAATAGACGTTTTTTAGACAATCTTCTTAGTTTAGAAACTTTAGCTAACGAATTACAAATAAGTAGCAGTCAATTATCGAAAGTTATTAATGAAGAAACTTCGCAAAACTTCAATTATTTAATCAACACTTACAGAGTAGATTTTTCTAAAAAACTATTAATAGATCCAGAATACAATAATTACACAATCACTTCTATTGCTCTAGAATCTGGTTTTAATTCTAAGTCTACTTTTTACAACGCTTTTAAAAAACATACTGGTATTACTCCTTCAAATTTCAGAGATCAAAACACCTAAAATAGCGTATCCAAAAATCATCAAACTTGTCCTATCTCTGGCATAAACCTTAATGTTGGACTAAGAAAACACAAGCTAAAAATACTTTTGAAGAAACTTTTTAAATCTTTTTATTATGAAGAATTCTTCAAAATTTTCAGTTCTGAAAAATTTATGTTTTATCATTTTTTTCATTTCATTTTTTAAAACACATATTTATGCCCAAAACATCAACTTATTTTCTTTAGAAAATGATTCTGCTAACATAGGTTTTATTCCTTCGGATACTTATTTAATAAACGGAATAGGTATTAAATATTCTGAAACTATGTTTGATTCTGCTGATACAGATTGCGATGTAAATGGAATTAGATTAGGTGTAGATCCATTCACAATGTTCATGCCTTTTCTAATGGCTATACATGCTTATGAAATAAGTGATGAAGATTATGATAGCACACCAAATGATATTACGCAATTTAATATTGTTAACGGAATCGACTTGAGTTTATTTAATTCTGAAAGAACAAAAGTTAATGGACTTGAAGTAAATTTTTCGGGTAATTTCGGTTCCTTTACTAACGGATTATCTATTGGATTAGTTAATAATCATTATAAAATAAACGGTCTTGGAATCGGAGTTTTGAGAAACAAAAGTTCTAAATGTAGAGGAATTCAAATAGGAATAGTTAATGAATGTAGTGATTTAAAAGGCTTACAAATCGGATTATGGAATAAAAATAAAAAGAGAAAAATGCCTTTTATCAATTGGAACTTTTAATAAAAACACTCTTAAAAACTCATTATCCAATTCAACATAATATGAAACTAAGACTATATATAATCATTTACTTCATTTTACATGGAGTTTACAGTCAGAACAGAATATCTTTTGACAGATTACAAGCTATTGAAAATAGAGAACTTGTGTTTTACAATATTGACGGTATTAGAATTACACGACAAGATTTTCCGTATTCGTTTAATCAGAAAGGCTTAAAAAAAGTGTACAAGAAATACAGAATTAGGAAAAAGGAAACTAGAAAAACAGATACTATTATTAAATACAATCATGTTTTAATTACTTCTGAACAAAAATTTAATGAAAAACTGATTCTTAAAAATTCAATCTATTTTGTAGAAAATAAAAAGAAACAAATTTCGGTCATATTTTTTAGCGCTCATTTAAGAGACACTAAACTAGAACAAGAATTCATACCTCTAGCCTTGGAAAATAAAATTCCGCAAGACAGATTTGCTAGACCTGAATTAGGGATTGCTGATTTTTCTGGAAGACAGATAAAGCTTGGAGGAAACTGTGGATGGAGAGATATTAATAGCATTCAATGTCCTGGTAGAGGACAAATGAATTGGTCTACTCATAAAGATTTAGAAAATGCTAAAAAAGCTATTGATTTTCAACTGACAACAACGAAATTTAAAAAAGTAAAAATTATTTCGGAAGAGGAAGTGAATGTAGAATTTGAAGGTACACCAACTAAGGCTATAAAAGTGAAATATAATTTCATTGGAGGAAGACCTTTCTTCTTTACCCCATCTAAAAACGAAGCTTTAATTGTTTACTATGTAGCATGTAAAGTGAGGGAAAATTATATGAGTTGCGTACTTAGTCATTGGGAGAGTGATCCTATTGGTTCCAATGGCTTACCTTCTTTTTTAGAAGAAGTAATGAAAATTAAATAGTGGGAAAATTGCAAATTGAAAAACTCTTTTAAAGGCGTTGTGTAAACAACGCCTTTATTAGTTATTTTAGAGCCCATATTTTGGATTCTAAAAGACAACATATTCTTTTTCTTTGTGGCTGGTATCCGTCTCGGGTATTACCCAATAATGGTGATTTCATTGAGCGACATGCAGAAGCTGTTCAATTGTATCACAATGTTTCCGTAATACATATAATAACAGATCCTAATTGTAATAAGAATATAGAAATTGTTCATGATAAAAATGTTCATATAGCATATATAAAACCTTCAAAAAATAAAATATCAAAGGCATTTCGTTTTTATCGAGCTTTTAAATTACTCCTACAAAAGATTGATCATTTTGATAGTGTGCATTTAAATGAATTATTTCCCTTTGGAATATTAGCTCTGTATTTGAAATGGTTTAAAAAGAAGAATTTTATCATTTCTGAACATTGGACAGGTTATCATAAACCTTTATCTGAAAAAATTTCTCCTACGACATTAAAGCTTTCTAAATTAATTGCTAAACAAGCTCAATACATTTGTCCGGTTTCTAAAGATCTCCAATCATCTATGGAAGAACTAGGATTGAAAGGAAATTACACTATCATTCCAAATGTAGTAAATACCAATATTTTTCAACCTAATGTAAAATCTAACAATAAATACACTATACTCCATATTTCTAATATGGTAGATCCTCATAAAAATATTTCAGGAATTATTCGAGCTATTAAAAATTTCGAACAACAGAACATTCCATTTGAACTTATTTTGGTTGGAGAAAACTCTAAGCAATATCAATTCATTTCAGATAAATTAAAAATTACCGATCAAATTAAATTCATAGATCATATATCACATGAAGAAGTTAAAAGACAAATGCAACAGGCTGATGTTTTTGTGCTTTTTAGCAATTATGAAAATCAACCTTGTGTTATCTTAGAAAGTTTTGCTTGTGGAACACCTGTAATTAGCACCAATGTTGGAGGGGTTTCTGAATTTTTTCCGAAAGATTATGGTATTTTAATTGATTCGAAAAATGAAGATCAACTTGTTAAAGCATTAGTTGACATTTATCATATCAAAGAAAAAATTAACAGTACTGTTTTGCACAACTACACGAAACAAAACTTTAGCTACGAAACAATTGGCAAACGCTTCTCTGAACTTTACAAAACCTGTATATCTTGAAAAGACTTATAAACTATATAAAAGATTTTTTTAACCGATCAGGAGGTTTTGTTTTAAGCGCAACAATAATTGCTAGAGGATTATCTTTTGTTACCTCTTGGATCGCTTTACAATTAATTTCCAAAAAAGCTTTAGGAGAAGTTCTTTATGCTTGGAACATTATAACATTTATACTTCCGTTAGTTGGTTTAGGGTTACACCAAAGTTACATTCGGTACGGAGCCTTATTAAAATCGAAAAAAGATAAAGAGCAATTATTATTTTATGTTTTAAAAAGAGGTGTTTTAATATCCTTAATCATGAGTTTTTTTGTTGCTCTTTTTGGATTTAGCTTTCATTTTTTAATAGATAATTCAGGAAGATATTTGGCAATTTTTTCTTTGATATTTGTTCCTTTTTTCTTGTTTGAAATCTTAAAAATAAAAACTCGATTATTCCACAAGAACAAAAAACACGCTTTTATAGATATTTCCTATTCTCTTATCATGGTAACTCTTGTTGCTATTTTAAGTTTTACGTTTCAAGAAATTGGATATATCATCGCATTGTTATTATCTCCTACGATTTGTGTTGCGTTTTATTTCAAAGAATTTAAAGGAGTTTTACAATTATTAATACGTCCTAAATTAAATATTATTGATATCAATTTTTGGAAATATGGTGTATTTGGCGGACTTTCAAATGTAGCCACTATATTACTCTTTGCTATCGATATTCTTTTAATAGGAAACATTTTGCAAGAACCTGAAAAAGTTACAGTATACAGATATATCTCATTACTACCATTTAGTATTTTATTCTTACCAAGAGCATTTATTACAACTGACTTTGTAACGCTTACAGAAAAAATTAACGATATTAATTTTATAAAAAACTATTGTGTAAACTACTGTAAACTATTCTTAGCTATTAGCATAATTTATGTTTCTTTTTTTTATGCTTTTGATGATTTTTTCTTAAACATATTAGATGCGTCTTTCATTGATTATAAAGAAAGTTTTTTTATTCTAAATCTAGGAATCTGTGGAATCTTAATCTTAAGAGGTCTTTTTGGCAATCTACTTTCTTCTTTAGGACTAGCACACATTAATTTCTACATCACTTTAACAGCTTTAATTATTAACTATGTAAGTAACCAAAAACTAATTCCCGAATACGGGATTAAAGGCGCTGCAATAACTTCAGCTAGTTTACAATGGTTTACAGGAGTTGCTTCTTTAATCTTCTTCTTATTATACTACAGAAAAAAGAATTTATTTCTTAATCAAGCGTAATAAAAAAGGCAACTTATTGTAATGTAATTGGTAATAATGCTCATCTTTTGCGCCAAAACTATGATAATATTTCGCGATATTTTTCATTGATGAACCACCAAAATCAAACAGATCAAAATTACGTTCATATTTAAATATTGCTCTATCATTCATAAAAGTATTAGCGCCATTATTTCTATTCTTAAAATCTGAAGAACAAACCAATTCTGTTACTCTTCCTTTATGCTTTAAGAAAAAAGCACCTGAAATTAATTGATTGTTTTTATCGTAAATTGTTAGTAATTCTCCTACTTTATTTTGAATACAAACATTCATTAATTTATAAAGTTTCAAATAATCTTGATCTTTAATTTTCTGAACTCTCTTTCCTACATTCGATTGGAAAAGCTCTATTAATACTTTTGGTGAATCATCCCATTTTTCAATTAAATCTGCTTGCTTAGCTTTCTTTAATTCTCTTTTCCTATTTCTATTATAGTCCTTAAAAATTTTAGAATACTCTTTTGTAAAAGGAATTACTTGCAATTCTTTTTGAAGTCCATAATCTTGAAACATATTTAATGAGTTTTGCATATTCATACGAATACTCACATATTTAAACTCAGAAAACAACTCAATTAAAAATTCATTTTCATCTTCAATCTCTTTAGAAAAAATTCCTAATTGAATAGTCCAAAAAGGTTGATAAACATACTTAATAAATAATTTTCTTCGCCAAGGAATTGGCATTACAGCTTCATAGTCATTTAATACTAAAACGCTCCATTTTTCAGCAACCTGATCTAAATACCATGAAAACCCGAAAACATTTGACTGTATAGAGTTTTCAATACAATCATTATACTTATCTACTTCTAGATTTTTTCTAGATATCAATTTGATCATGAATTCGCGATAATTTTTAACATCGATTCATAAACTCTTCCCCAACCTTTCCAGCGCATATAACCACTTAAGCTTTCATTATGAAATAATGTAATAAAAGTTCCATTCACTTTTTTAACTTGCTTATTTAAATCATTTATTTTCCCCAGAGATTGCTTAGGTGTAAGCTTCATATAATCATTTAAAGTTGTATCCATTAATGCAAAAGGAAATACTCGTAATGGTGTTTGGATTTCAAAATCTAAATCATAAAAATAAAAAGGAGTACATGTACTTGCACGAAATCCGACATGACTTGCATACCCCATAGAATAATCTTCATGAATCTCTAAATCAATTAATTTTTGAAAAGTATCTGGTAAAGCAAATCGTAAATAATGTTGTCTCGACCTAAAAATTGGCATATTAGTAATTCCTTCTAAACGTTCTTTTTCAGTCTTTAACTTTTCAAAATTATTCATGGTATAAAAAGAAGGATGCAATCCAACCCTCGCATAATCTACCATATCTTTAATCAATAGACGAAATTTATTTTTTGATGCAGAAATATTAGTATCGTATGTAGAATAATCTCCTATTAGAAAAAAGAAAATCGTTCTAACATTGTATTTTTTCTTTAGTGAAATAATTTGCTCGAAAGTATTATAAGGATCTTTTCTTAAGTTAAACCTAACAGCAATGCGATCGATAGCGTGTAAAAAATTCAGTTTATAAACATCTTTTATAAAACCTCCTATGGCACGAATTGAACTTTTGTATTTGTAAGCATAGGCATGATCAACATCGATAGTAGAAATAAATTGATATTGTCTTTCTTTATATTCATAATCAGAAAACCGTTCTTTTAACTTGGTTAAAAGTTTACAGGCCCAGATATCTATAACTGGCTTTTCTAAGAAACCATTCTGAAAAGCTAAACTTTGATTAGCAGGAAATCGATCGTATTTATCTTTAATATGTGGCAGATACTCTTCATATCTTGTAATGAGAAAAAAACTTGCCGAAAAAATATCGAATGGTATTGTTGATTTCTGACCTTGAAAAAAGAAACATGGCACATCTTCCCATTTAGACATATCAATTTCAACATCACTTACACCTTGTTCAAATAAAAGATTAGTGCTTTTTATAAAAAATTCATTACCCAAAGGTACTTTTGTGTATGAAATTTTTGGTCCAGCAAAAGCCACGAAATCTTCTACTTTAGAAGTAAAATCGATATCTATCTGTAAAATACGCGTAAAAATATGTTTAAATATATAGCGTACTCGTGGAGTAACTTTATGTGTATAAACTAGTATCAAGTTTCTATTTTCAATTATCGATAATCAGTAAACTTTACTCTTTAATAAATTAATAATAATTTACTGATTACAGCATTCCTTCATCTGCAAAGCTAAAGTAATCTTTTTCAGTTATAATTAAATGATCGAGAACTTTTATATCTAATGCAACTCCAGCTTTTTTTATTTTCTCTGTAAGTTGGATATCTGAGGTACTCGGAGATAATTTTCCAGATGGATGATTATGAATTAAAATAATTCCTACAGCTGCTAGTTCTAACGCTTTTTTATAAATCAATCGAATATCTACTAAAGCACTTACCAATCCTCCTTTGCTAATTTGACATTTATCTAGCACTGTATTCGAGTTATTTAAATATACAACCCAAAATTCTTCATGTGGTAAATCACCCACAATAGGTTGCATTAAATTAAAAACATGATTAGAGGATTTTATTTTAAACACATCTTTACCTTCTTCAAAATGGCGTCGTTTACCTAATTCTAAGGCTGTAATAATACTTATAGCTTTTGCTTCTCCGATTCCTTTAAACCTCATTAACTCTTGAATTGAGAGTTTCGCTAAATCATTTAGATTATTATTTACAGAAGATAAAATTCGTTTCGATAATTCTACAGCACTTTCTGTACGATTTCCAGAACCTATTAGAATTGCAATTAACTCGGCATTAGTTACAATAGTTTTTCCATGGTGCAACAATTTTTCTCTTGGTCTATCATCTATAGCCCAAGACTTTATACTTAACTTTTTCATTTCTTTTCTTTTTCGCAAATATAATTAAAACATAGTGTAGTTAAATTTAATCTCATTTTTTGCTAAATCTTTTCATTTCAAAAATGTATCTTTGTACCCTATTCGTTAATTTTTAATATGAAAATTATAATAGCCGGAGCTGGTGATGTTGGATTTCATCTGGCTAAACTCCTATCATACGAATCTCAAGACACTTATATTGTCGATTTAGATGGCGATAAGCTGAATTATATTAATAATCACTTAGATGTTATTACTAAAAAAGGAGATGCTACTTCAATAAAACTTTTAAAAGAAATAGGAATTGGAAATGCCGATTTACTTTTAGCTGTTACAGAAAATCAAAATACAAACTTTACGATTGCTGTGATTGGAAAAGCTTTAGGAGTGAACAAAACAATTGCTAGAATAAAAAATCCAGAATTTTTAAGTAGTGAAGCAATAGACTTTAAAGATTTTGGTGTTGATTTTATGATTTCTCCTGAAGAATTAGCTGCTGAAGAGATCAAATTATTATTACATCAATCTTCTTTTAATGATACTGTAGCCTTTGAAAATGGTTTATTTAACGTAATGGGAACTACTTTAGGTTATAAATCACCTATTGTAAATCTTTCCGTTAAAGAAGCTAAGGACAAATTCAATATGGTAGATTTTATTACCATCGCTATAAAAAGAGAAGGAATTGCTCAAACAATTATCCCTAGAGGAGATACCGAATATAAAATGAACGATCAAGTTTATTTTTCTGTTCCTAATTACAGTATTGAAAAGTTATATCCAATTATCGGGAAAGAGCATTTAGATATTAAAAATGTTATGATTCTTGGTGGAAGTAGTATTGGTAAAAAAACAGCGAGAAATCTTTGTAAAGACAACTTTAAAGTAAAACTTATTGAAAAGAATAGAGATAAAGCATTAACTCTTGCTGAGGATTTAAGAACTACTTTAGTTATTAATGGAGATGGAAGAGAATTAGAGCTACTTGAAGAAGAAAATATTAGAGACATGGATGCTTTTATCGCTGTGACTGGCGATTCTGAAACGAACATCATGTCTTGTTTAGTAGCTAAATCTAAAGGAGTTAAAAAAACAGTTGCTTTAGTAGAGAATATGGATTATATCAATATCTCTCAAACTATCGGTATTGATACACTTATTAACAAAAAACTTATTGCTGCAAGTAATATTTTTAGACATATACGTAAAGGTGAAATTTTAGCTCTAGCAAACCTACATAACATTGATGCAGAGGTTTTTGAATTTGAAGTACAATACGGTGCTAAAGTAACAGAAAAACCTATTAGAGAACTTCGTTTCCCTAGAGAAGCTGTATTCGGAGGAATTATTAGAAACGGAAAAGCATTAATGTCTTTTGGAGATATGCAAATTCAAGCAGGTGATCACGTAATTGTTTTCTGTCTTCCTGAAGCTATATCAACAGTAGAAGATTTATTCAACTAATGGAAAATTTAAATCTTAAATTAATCTTTCGTTTTTTAGGAATCACTGCAATCCTTAATGGTTTTTTCATGTGGCTTGCCATTCCTTTTAGCTTCTATTTCAATGAAACAGATGTTGTTTTAGGAATTTTAAACTCTGGAATTATCACAATTTCACTAGGTTTAATTCTATTTTTTTTCAATAAGCCAACGAATAAAAACCTGTTAAAAAAAGAAGGATACCTTATTGTTACCTTAGGTTGGGTGACTTTAACTTTAACAGGAATGCTTCCTTATCTTTTAACAGGAAGTATCCCCTCTATTCCTAACGCACTTTTTGAAACTATTTCAGGATATTCAACTACCGGTTCTTCTATTTTAACAGATATTGAAAGTATGCCTAAAGGAATACTTTTCTGGAGAAGTGCTACGCATTGGATTGGTGGAATGGGAATAATCGTACTTACAATTGCAATTTTACCTTTATTAGGAATTGGTGGAATGCAATTATTTTTAGCTGAAGCTCCAGGTCCATCCGCAGATAAATTACATCCAAGAATTACAGATACTGCAAAACGTCTTTGGTTAATTTATGTCGGACTAACTATTGTTGAATTTCTTTTATTGAAAGTTGCTGGAATGACTTGGTATGATGCTATAAATCATGCTATGGCTACGGTTAGTACTGGAGGATTCTCTACTAAAAACGCAAGTGTTGCACATTGGAACGGAATGCCTTTAATACAATACATTATTATATTCTTTATGTTTATTGCAGGAACCAATTTTGTATTGACTTATTTTGCTCTGAAGGGAAAACTAAGGAAAGTAATACAAAGTGAAGAATTTAAATATTACGCATTAGGAATTTTTTTAGTAACAGTTGTAGTTACATTGTCTATAATTTTCTTCCAAGATGATTCTTTAAAAACAACCATAGAACACCCGATGGTATTAGGTAAAGTAGAAAGTTCTTTTCGTCATTCTTTATTTTCTGTAATCTCTGTGATTACTACTACTGGGTTTGTATCGGCCGATTTTACAATGTGGAGTTATTTTGTAACTGGTATTTTCTTTGCTTTATTCTTTGTTGGTGGTTCTGCAGGCTCCACTTCTGGAGGGGTAAAAGTTGTACGTCATATTGTAATGTTAAAAAACAGTTTTTTAGAATTTAAAAAATCTTTACATCCTAATGCTATTATTCCAGTTCGTTATGACGGAAAAGCTGTAAAACAAACTATTGTATTTAATATTCTTTCATTCTTTATTTTATACATGCTAATTTTTATTGTTGGTGCTGTTGTTTTAGCCTTAATGGGATTAGATATAAAATCTGCTCTTGGTGCTTGCGCTTCATCTCTAGGTAATATTGGTCCAGCAATAGGAAGTGTTAGCCCTGTAGACAACTTTTCTCACCTTTCAGTAAGCGCAAAGTTATTTTGCTCTTTCTTAATGTTAATTGGTCGTTTAGAGCTTTTTACTGTTTTAATTTTATTTACTCCTTTCTTCTGGAAAAGGAATTAGAAAATCACTTTTTATCAACCTTTTCAATAACACTTTTACAAATTTTAACTTTTGTTAAGAAACGATATTTCACTCGTTACCAAAAAAACTGCACTTGTGATTTAAAGTACTGCACTCATTACTTTTTAATTCATGTAAGCTAGATGCTATATTAATTTTACGTTGGAATTATATATAAGAATTACTAACTAAAACTTTAATAAACATGAATTCAACAAAAAAAATTATCGGATTATTATTTTTATCATTTATTCTATCCAACAATTCTTTACAAGCACAACAAGAAGGTTTCTTAGGAGAAGTTAAAATGTTTGCAGGGAATTTCGTTCCTAGAGGATGGGCACTTTGCCAAGGACAATTACTATCTATAGCACAAAATCAAGCCTTATTTTCTGTAATAGGAACTATTTACGGTGGAGATGGTAGAACAACATTTGCTTTACCAGATTATAGAGGTCGTATACCTAGAGGAACAGGAAACGGTCCAGGATTACAACCAGCTATTATAGGGCAAAAGGGAGGTATAGAATATAAAACATTATCATTATTAGAAATGCCAGCTCACAGTCATGGAGCAGTATTTAATTCTGCTGGTGCAACACCGACAAATATTACTATTTCTATCCCAGCCGTAGGAGATGAAGGGAATGAAGCAGAACCATCTCCAAATGCTAATTTAGCTGTAGGTGTAGCAGATGGTAATGAAACAAACATGTATAGTACAGCTAATACTGACACTAACTTAAAACCGTTTACTGCTAGTGCCTTAATAAACGCTTCCGGTACAGTAACAGTAGGACAAGCTGGAGGTAGTCAAGCTTTTGATAACAGACAACCTTTTACAACTATTAATTACATAATTTGCATATCTGGAGTATATCCAGCTAGAAACTAAAGATATTAAAAAACATTGACATGAATTGGTAATCAATTCATGTCAATGTTTTTTATTTAAATTAAACCTACCTTCTTCCTAAGTCAACATTCCTTTAACAAAATGTTAACTTTTCGCAAAACACTATTTTACAACACTTTTTCTCTTTTTTTTTCTTAAATTCATGAATTAAAACCAAAATACTAATTAAAAACATGAAATATCATTACTCTTTACTAATAACTCTTTTTTTATGCTTTTCTTTTGCTTGGGGGCAAAATACAGGCGATATAGCCTTTGTAGCATTTAATGCCGACGGAGATGACGACTTTGCAGTTGTAGCTCTTGCAGACATTCCTGCTAATACTACTATTTACTTTTCTGATAACGAATTAAATGGCTCAGGAGGTTTTGTTGATTTAAATGAAGGAATACAAGAATGGAATACTGGTGGATCAGTTATTTTAGCTGGTACTGTAGTAACTTTCTCAAATACTGTATCATCTTCTCGAACAGCCTCAATAGGCACCTTATCTGTCAACACTGGTTCCATGAATCTATCAGGAGCAGGTGATGCTTTATTTGCTTATTTAGGAACATCAGGCAGCATGCCCACAACTTTTTTAGCTGGTATACAAAACGAAGCTGGAAATTTCGGTAATCTTACTGGAAGTGGATTAACAGAAGGATCAACATTTATAAATTTTTATACTTCTGGAAGCCCTGATGGTGGTATTTATAATGGAATCAACTTTGGTCAAACTAACTTTTCTGATTTCTTAACTGCTCTTAACAACACTTCTAACTGGATTACAGCCACAAGTAATGGTGAAGACATCTTAGATTCAGTAACAGGAATTATTTCAATGGATAACTTTTCCGCTATAAACCTCGTTTGGAATGGTTCAGCTAATGATAACGATTGGACTAATGCTAGTAACTGGACTCCAGCAACTAGTCCTTCAACAACTAGTGATATATCAATACCAAATGGTTTAGCTAGTTACCCTACTATTTCTTCTCCAACTACAGTAATTGCTATAACTATTGATTCTGGTGCTTCTTTAATTGCTACTGCAGCAGTTACTGGTAATGTTACTTATGATAGAAACCTAGGTACTACGAATTGGTATTTAGTGTCTAGTCCAGTTAATGGAGAAGATATGACTGATATGAGAACTAACAACAGTTTTAACACCAATGCTAGTAATGAAATCAGTTTTGCTCCTTATGATAATTCTCAAGCTACACCAAATGATAGATGGGCTTATTTCGCTAATACTGCAACAGATGCATTGGTAAATGGTAAAGGATACTCAACAAGTTTGTCTACTGCAGGAAATATTTCTTTTACTGGTACAATAAATAATGGTGATGTTCCAATAGCACTTACTCAAGGTGGAGGAAGTGGTAATAACTTTAATTTAATAGGAAACCCATACACTTCTTTTGTTAACAGTGGAACATTTTTAACTAATGAAAGTGCTGATTTAATGTCTGAAACTATCTGGGTATGGAATCAAAACACTAGTAATTATGAAACTAAAGTTACGGTTGACGCTTTTAAAATAGCTCCTGGTCAAGGTTTCTTCGTAGAAGCAAACTCAACTAATAATGTTACTTTTTTAGGAAATGCTACAATGCAAAGTCATGAATCTACAGATACTTTTCAAAGAAATGGTAGAACAGAAATTCAACTTAATGCTAATGATGGAACAAATGATAGATTTGCCAAAATTTATTACATAAACGGTACCTCTACTGGATTTGATAATGGTTACGATGGAGAGTTATTTAGTGGAGTTTCTAATTCTTTTGCTATTTATACTGAACTATTATCTAATAATGAAGGTAAAAATTTCCAAATTCAATCATTACCTAACTCTGATATAGAAACAATGATTATACCTGTTGGTTTAATTGCTGACACAGGGAAAGAAATTACTCTTTCTGTAGCATCATCAAATTTACCTACTGGAGTTGAAGTATACTTAGAAGATAGAATTAACAACACTTTTGTAAATCTTTCTGAGGGGAGTCATAAAATTAAAACTACTTCAGCTACTAGTGGAACAGGACAATACTATCTACATACTACAGCAAAAAGACTAAGCAATGAAGATATTGTAAACAATTTCAAAAATGTTAGTATTTATAAGTCTGCTTCGCAAGAACTTACTGTAACAGGATTACAAGGTAAAGCTTCAATTAAAGTATTTTCTATCTTAGGAAAAGAAGTAAATAACACAGTTATTAACTCTAACGGAAATAGCAAAATAAACATACCTAACTTATCTTCAGGAGTTTATATAGTTAAACTTTCTTCTGACTTAGGTAAACTAACTAAGAAAATAATATTAGAATAATTTAATCCTCTAAACGAAGTAATCATGACTAACAACAAAGAAAATAAGCAAGAGATCACTCGAAAAGAGGCTCTTAAAAAAATAGGAAACTATGGTAAGTACACTGCTTTAACAGCATTAGGAACTTATTTAATTTTAAATCCGAAAAAAGCGCAAGCTGCTTCTCCTGAAGACCCAGGAACTGGATTTTAAAATAAAATTATTACAAATAAAAAACCTCAAGATAAATCTTGAGGTTTTTTTTGAACTTAGTATTAAATAATTGACTATGCGTCGATATTTGCATATTTCGCATTTCTTTCTATAAAATCTCTACGTGGTGGAACTTCGTCTCCCATTAACATAGAGAAAATTCTATCAGCTTCAGCCATATTTTCGATTGTAACTTGGCGTAATGTTCTAAACTCAGGATTCATTGTTGTATCCCATAACTGTTCAGCATTCATCTCTCCAAGACCTTTATAACGTTGGATAGAAGCTCCGCCTCCCATCTTTTGGTTAATTAAATCTCGTTGATTATCATCCCAAGCATACTCTCTCTTCTGTCCTTTTTTCACTAAATATAAAGGTGGCGTAGCAATATAAATATATCCTTGCTCAACCATTTCTTTCATATAGCGGAAGAAGAATGTTAAAATTAATGTAGCAATATGCGAACCATCGACATCGGCATCACACATAATTACTACTTTATGATATCTTAATTTTGATAAGTTTAATGCTCTTGGATCTTCTTCTGTTCCAATTGTAATTCCTAAAGCTGTAAACATGTTTTTGATCTCTTCATTCTCAAAAACTTTATGTTGCATTGCTTTTTCTACATTAAGAATCTTACCACGTAATGGTAAAATTGCTTGGAAATTACGGTCACGACCTTGTTTTGCCGTTCCACCTGCCGAATCTCCCTCGACTAAGAATATCTCACAAACTGCTGGATCAGTTTCAGAACAATCAGATAATTTACCAGGTAAACCTCCAATACTCATAACTGTTTTGCGTTGTACCATTTCTCTTGCTTTACGAGCTGCATGACGAGCTTGAGCTGCAAGTATTACTTTTTGTACAATCGTTTTAGCATCATTAGGATTTTCTTCTAGATAATCAGTTAACATTTCTGAAACTGCCTGAGATACCGCAGAAGTTACCTCTCTGTTTCCTAATTTTGTTTTAGTTTGTCCTTCAAATTGAGGTTCAGCTACTTTTACAGATACAATTGCTGTTAAACCTTCACGGAAATCATCTCCTGAAATTTCAAACTTAACATTCTTCAACAATCCAGAAGTATCTGCATATTTTTTTAAGGTTCCTGTTAAACCTCTTCTAAATCCAGATAAATGCGTTCCTCCTTCATGTGTATTAATATTATTTACATATGAATGTAGGTTTTCAGCATATGAATCATTATAAATCATTGCTACTTCAACAGGAATTCCATTCTTTTCTCCTTCCATTGAAATTACATGCTGAATAACCGGCGTACGTGTACTATCTAAATACTTTACAAACTCAGATAAACCTTCATTACTATGGAAAGTTTCAGCAATAAAATTTCCTTCATCATCTTTATTACGCTTATCTGTTAACGTAATAGTTATTCCTTTATTAAGATATGCTAGCTCACGCATACGTGTAGCTAAAGTCTCATAATTATACTCTGTAGTTTGCTGGAAAATACTTTTATCTGGTAAGAAAGTTACTTCTGTACCTGTTATGTCTGTTTCTCCAACTGTTTTTACAGGATATAATGTTTTACCACGCTCATACTCTTGCTCCCATATTTTCCCTTCTCTATGAACTGTGGCTTTTAAATGATCTGAAAGTGCATTCACACAAGATACACCAACCCCGTGTAAACCTCCAGACACTTTATATGAATCTTTATCGAACTTACCTCCTGCTCCAATTTTAGTCATTACAACTTGTAAAGCAGAAACTCCTTCTTTTTTATGTAAACCTACTGGAATTCCTCTACCGTTATCTCTAACAGTAATAGAGTTATCTTCATTTATATCAACAGAAATTACATCACAGTGACCAGCTAAAGCTTCATCAATAGAGTTATCTACTACCTCATATACTAAGTGATGTAAACCACGAACACCAACATCTCCGATATACATGGAAGGACGCATACGTACGTGTTCCATCCCTTCAAGAGCCTGAATACTATCGGCAGAATAATTGTGCTTTTTTTCTTCGCTCATATTTCGAGTTTATTTTATTACTTAATTTACATTTAGGGACAAAAAAAGACTTAATTAATATTTAAAATTCAATTAATTATAATATCTTATTCATAAAAGAGGTCCCCGACGATATCGTTATAATTTCAAACGATAGCTTACAAATTTACATTTTTTTAATCTCAAAATAAAGTTTTTAAGCAATTTTACACTCAAGTTATTAACAATATTAGAGGAATACAAAAATCACTTAAAACCACTTTAAAACTCTTTAAATTTAATTTTGCTTATTTCAGAAAATCATTCCAAATAAGAAAAAGTAGAAAACACGCTTAAAACTTTTAAAATACGTTTTACAAAAAAGCTTTACAAAGCAATAAAAAAGTTAAACAACTAAATTATTTATGTTAAAAAGTCACAAAAAATAATTTTAAAATTATTTTTTTAACACTTAAGTGTTAAATTATTTAAGTTTTTATATATTTGGGTTAATTATTAATAACCTAAATCAAAAAACCATGAAATTCCCCCGAATTTTAATTAAGGCTCTTATTGCCTCAACTTTACTAACAAATTGTAACAATTCAGACGAAACCAACATTCAATCTGACGATTTAATCGCAACAACTCCTAACTCGGTTAATAAAAGAGAAGTTACAATGAAGTTTATTGATTTAATGAAAAATCAAAACTTCAAAAACAAAACAATTAGTTTATTAGAAAATCAAAAACCAAGTATTCCGCTATCTAAGGTATTAAACGAAACCTCAGAATTTGTTGGACAACAACAGTCTTACACTAAATTGGTTTCTGAAACTACTAAACTAGAGACCTTTTCAGAAAATGAAGCTCCTGAAAAAATTGAAATCCTTGAAGTTTGGATGCATAATTCAAATGAAACTACTGATTTTTCAAATGTATTATTCTCCTTCGCTCCTGAAGGAGAAGAAAAAGATTGGTCGAAAATTGAAGCATACACTATAAACAAAGAGTTAGTTTACTTAGATGCTAAAAATCCACCAAACCAACCTGTAATAGTTATTGAAACCGATGGTTTTGAAACACTTAAAAAAGAAGTTGAATTAATGAATAAACAACTAAGACTAGAAGGTGTTCAAAATTCTAGATTCGATCAAAAAAACAGCAACTCTAATTTACTAGCTTCTAGAAATCAAGGTTTAGAAACCACAAAATTGAATAAAATCCGTTTGAATGATGATGAAGAACCTTGGATTAGTGGTGCTGCTGAAATTTACGCCATTACTTCTGGAATAAAAGACAGTAATAATTCTCCTGAAATCAAAGTAATACCAATGTATTATTTAGATCAAGATGACACCGATAATTATCCGAATCAAATTTTATTATTCTGGGATGATTATAAATATCAAGCAGCAAATATTCAGCTTTTTGAAAAAGACGATAATGTAAATTACAAGGATCTAACATCAACAATTGTTAACGGAGTATTTCAAATAATTGGTACAATTTCTACACAACCTTGGGTAAATGCTCTTGGCCAAGTTGCAGATGCTATTATTCAAGCAATGCCTGATCAATGGTATACAAACAATGATGATTATGTGGATTCTTTTTACACTATAGAAAAAAATAAAAGCTACACAAATCACTACGGAGCTAGAGGAAATGCAAAGGTAAATTTAGCACCTTTCTTTGTTGCTGCGAATTAACAAAGCATACCAAAAGACTTTTTAAATAAAACTTTACATCAAATCACAAAAGAACACACAAAACAACAGCTAGTGTTAAGGTTCTTTTACGTGAAAAAACAAAAATGTATATTTGAAGTTCATTAGTAATTAAGTCTTTTCAACATCTTAGTATTTTAATTACTACTACTAAAAAGGGGTTTTTATGCCCCTTTTAAATATTTTAAAAACGTATTTCTGGGTATCTCTCTTGCTCCTAAACTTTCTAAATGATCGTTATGCACCTGACAATCTATAAGTTTATAACCGCATTCTTTAACCAAATAAACAAAAGCAACTTTACTCATATTACTTGCCTTACTAAACATACTTTCTCCACAAAAAACACCATTTCCTAAATCAACTCCATACAAACCACCAACTAATTTTTCGTCTTTCCACACCTCAATAGATTTTGCAAAACCAGCCTGAAAGAGTTTTAAATAAGCTGTTTTCATATCATCTGTAATCCAAGTTCCATCTTGATCTTTTCTAGAAATACTTTTGCAATTAGAAATAACAGCTTCAAAATTAGTATTTCTAGTAACTTTAAAATCTTCTTTTCTTAGTACCTGTCGCATTGATTTAGACACTTTCAACTCATTAGGGAACAACACCATTCTTTCTGAAGGTGAATACCAAACTATAGGTTCACCTTCATTAAACCACGGAAAAATTCCATTACTATATGCGAAGATTAAACGCTCTACAGATAAATCTCCTCCTAAAGCTAAAACTCCTTCTTCTGAAGCAAATTCATGTGCAGGAAATTCTAACTCCTCTCCAATCCAATAATACATTATAATATAATTAAGCCTAAAATATAAATAACAGATCCAACCAACATGGCTATTAATGTGTATGGTAAAATCTCTTTTGCTTTTAGTTTTGTGATTCCTAATAAAGGCAAAGCCCAAAATGGCTGCAACATATTAGTAATTTGATCACCATAAGCTAATGCCATAATAGCCTTTGGTAAAGGAACACCTAACTCTAAAGCACTCTGTAAAACTATTGGTCCTTGTACAATCCATTGACCACCTCCACTTGGAACAAAGATATTTACTAATCCTGCGCTAAAAAAAGTAAATATCGGAAGAGTTGTTTCTGTAGAAATAGAAACAAAAAAATCTGAAACTAAAGTAACCATCCCTGTACTATTCATGATTCCCATAATTCCAAAATACAAAGGAAACTGAATTAAAATTCCAGATACATCTGAAATAGCAACACCAATAGCTTTTGTAAATTGTTTAAAATTACCATGTAGGATAATAGCCAAACCTAACATAAAAAGATTAATAAGGTTAGGCGTTATTTTTAAACTCTTAATATCAGAAAAATATCTAAATCCGAAAGCTATTAGAATTATTACTCCAAATACAATACCTAGAAGCTTTGAATTATCTAACTTTTCTGCTTTTGTATTCACTTCGTCTTCTGTTTCTAATTGATAAATTTCTAGATTAAAAGTCGTTGGTTTAACCTTTTTCCCAATAAAATAAAAAACTGAAGCCACACTTAATATGACCACAAAAAACAATAATAAATTCCACCAGCTAAACACAGTTTGATTATAACTAATTACTTCTGGAATTTTAGTTAAGTGTAGATTTTCTGGATTTACCATACTTCTTAAATGTCCTTCTTCATTGATTTTTATTGGCGCTGAACCAGAGATTCCTCCGTGCCAAACCATTAATCCTACATAACCAGCCGCTCCTATTAAAGGGTAATTTAAATCAAAACCTTTTTGTTGAGCATCTTCAGCAACTCTTCTTGCTAATAAAGCACCAAATATTAATCCTAATCCCCAATTAAAAAAAGAAACTAACATTGTTGCTGCACTTACTATGAAAGCACTATTAGCTGTATTTGTACAATATTGTGTTAGTTTAGCTATTAAATTACTCATAGGTTTACTCAAAACCAATACATGACCAAGTACTAAAATTAGCATCATTTGATAAGCAAATACCAAAAGATTATTACTCCATAATCCTTTTTCCCAAAAACCTAAAATATCAAAAAAGTAAGCAACTGTATTTGTAGTTTCTGGTTTAGTAAACAACAATGCTAGTATTAAAGTTAAAAAAGTGAGTAATACTGCAATAGTAAAAGGAGAAGGAATATACTTTTTGAAAATATTTTCAATAATTTTAGTAATCTTCATAATAGTTTGGATTGGAAGTTAAAAATAGAAAGATTTAACTTTTCTAGTCTGAAAAAGCTCACTATTTTTGCGCTCTTAAATGTTTGATGGAGACGCAAATGAAAAAAAAAGGAGTTAAAAAGCAAAAAGACGCTCATGTAAAACGCTTGCACAATTATTATCAGCGTACAGGATTTTATATGTTTATATGGGAAAGCTTAAAAAAAGCTTTTATTCCTGTAGTTCTTGTTGTTATCGGTTTATTTCTTTTCAATAAATATGTGTATAACATTAATGATGGTTTACAAACTATGACAGAGACCTTCTCTAGAACAAGTTTGTTAATTACTTTCTTTGTTTCTGAAACTATACTAGGTTTAGTTCCACCTGAAATTTTTATCGCCTGGTGTAAAAAAACTCCAACACCTATAATTAATTTAGCTTTACTGGCAACTCTTTCATATTCTGGAGGAATTGTTGCTTACTATTTAGGTAAATCTTCATTAAAAATAAATGCTGTAAAAGAATACTTAGAAGTAAAAATGGCTAAGCATTTAAAGAATACAAAAAAATGGGGAGGCTTTTTAATTCTAGTAGGAGCATTATTACCATTACCTTTTGCAATAAGTTGCTTAACTGCCGGTATGATTAAGTATCCTATAAAAAATGTGATTATATTTGGTTTATTCCGTTTTTTACGATTTGCAATTTATGGCTGGGCTATATTTTCTGTAGTAAATTAATTTATTACTCTTCTCAGTCTTTTCTTTCACATATTTTATCTAAATTAAAAGATTATAAAACTATACATACACTAAATGGCATTAACAAATAATGATATTTTTAAAAAATTAAGAGTAGCACACAAACTACGAGATACAGACATTATTGAAATTTGCGCTTTAGTGGATTTCAAAGTTTCGAAAGGAGAATTAGGAGCGTTTTTCAGAAAAGAAGATCACCCAAAATATATGGAATGTGGAGATCAAATTCTTAGAAACTTTTTAAATGGATTGATTATACATTTAAGAGGTCCAATGCCTCCAAAAAGAAAATGAAAATATTTACTTTTTGAAGACTTGACGAGTCTTACTTTAAAATCTATATTAAAAACATCTCATTTAGTATAATTAAACTACATTTATAGATCAATAATTATAAATACAAAAAAAATATGTTAAGTAAATTTTTAAATTTAGAGGGAGTCACTTTGCTGGACAAGAAAAGATTATCAGACATTAAAGGACAAAAAGAAAATGATTTTTGTACCCTAGAACAAGGTTGGTGGAAGTATGGTAATAGTGGTAATGTAGGGCACGGTTCGGCACTCGTGTGTTTTGAAGAAGACGGAACAGTTACTCACAGAAGTCTTCTAGGAACATCAATTAGATGTGCAACTCATGAAGAAATCAGTATTGCCATAAAAGCTGGACAGGACTAATACTCAAAAAGCCTTGTGAATTTCACAAGGCTTTTTATATATACATCTTTATTTTTCTTCTTAGAAAGGTAAATCGTCTGGCTCGTTATCTGTTAAATCTGGAGCTGGTTGAAACTGATCTACTGGTGGTACATTTTGTCCTCCAGCAGCTTGTTGTAAACTTTCAATTCTCCATCCTTGGATTGAATTAAAATACTTAGCTACACCTTCTGGATTAATCCATTCTCTACCTCTTAAGTTGATTGAAACTTTTACGTCTTGCCCAACTTGAAAAGAATTTAATAAATCACATTTATCTTGGATAAATTCAATAAGTATCATTTGCGGATACTGCTCGTCTGTAGTTACAACAAGTTCTCTCTTTCTGAATCCATTACTTCCAAAAGTTTGAGTCTCGTTAATAATTTTAATTTTACCTATAACTTCCATAATCTTACCTATTTATCAAAAGTACCTTCCAAGCACTTTCTACATCATTTTTGTCTAAATATTGTTGTGCAAATGTATGCTTTTTTTCTTCTGATAACCCCAAGTATTCAGGATGTTCTTGAGCAAAGTTATCAACAACTTCTTCATTTGGTAAAGCTTCTACATTGGCTAAAACACCTAAATTATTTCCTGTTAAAACAGTACTATTTCGAATTGACTCTGGAATTTGATCTACTCCAATCCCTAAAGTTGATAATGGTTTAGGAATTTCAAAGAAACCATCTCTTGCTCTAGAATAAAAGCTTCCTCCCGCTCTAGATACTAGATCTATTTTATATTGATCTATTAAACCTTCTTCATTTAAAACCTCTTCTTTAATATGAACTTTAACTACTTCACAAACGATTAAATTTCCAGCGCCACCTTTATTTCCTGTATAAATAATATCATTTACTTTACATTCAAATTGTACAGGAGACTCTGCAACTCTAAACGGTTTTACTTCTTCAGAAGGCAGCATCGTTAATCCAGCTTTTACAAATTCGTTTACTCCTTTAGGATACATTGTACTACTTAACGACATTTGTTGAACAATATCGTAATTAACAATATTAATTACTACTTCTTTTATTTTCTCTACATTATCTAACGTATGCTTAGTCGTATTATTTCTAACACTTCTTGCTGGAGAAAAAATCATAATTGGTGGATTGGCTCCAAAAACATTAAAAAAACTAAATGGAGAAAGATTTGGATTTCCTTCTTCGTCGATAGTACTAGCAAAAGCTATTGGTCTAGGCGCAACTGCACCTAATAAATATTGATGTAATTTTCCTGTAGATACTTCTTTAGGATTTATCGTTAACATGATTTTTGTTTTGAATACTGTACTGTAAATATACTACGGATTAAGTTATAAAGTTATACTCTTAGAATAGTTTATATTTGACTAATGGGTTTTCTTAAAAATATCTTCTGGATAAAACGATTTATAATATTCATTTGTTTTGCTATTGTTTCTTTGATTTTATGGAACACATATTCTTTTTTTAAAAAGTTTAAAACAGATGAAAGAGTTAAAATGGAATTGTTTGCCATGTCTATTCAACGTATTGGTAACAATCCTGACTTGGATGCTGATATTTCTTTAGAAACAAGAGCGATTGAAAATAAAATTCCTTGTATTTTAACCAGTATAAATGGTAGTATATTACAATTTCATAATCTTGATGATAAACGATCCTCAGATATTTTATACCTGACAGATCAACTAAGAATTATGAAAAACCAGAATAAACCTATAGAAATTAACTACTCTGGAAGAAAAGAATATATTTATTACAAAAACTCCGATTTACTCACAAAACTAACTTATTATCCTATTGCTCTAATTTTAATTTTAGGGTTGTTCTTAGCTGTAATTTATCTGTTCTTTAATTCTAGTAAAATTGCAGAACAAAATAAGTTATGGACAGGAATGGCTAAAGAAACTGCACATCAAATAGGAACTCCTTTGTCTTCTCTTTTAGGTTGGGTGACTATTCTTAGAGAAGAAAATATTGATCAAGATTATGTAGATGAAATTGAAAATGACGTTCAGAGATTAAGTACCATAGCAAATCGTTTTTCTAAAATTGGTTCTCTTCCTAAGCTCAAATCTGAAAATATTGTTGGTATTACAAAAGATACTTTTGATTATTTAGAATCAAGAAGCCCGAAACAAACTTCTTTTTCTTTTGATACTAATGATGATAATATCCAAACAAACTTGAATAATGTACTGTATGGTTGGGTTATAGAGAATTTAATTAAAAATGCTATTGATGCAATGGAAGGAAAAGGAAATATAGATCTAATGATTAAAAACACTGAAGATCATATTAAAATATTAATTTCAGATACTGGAAAAGGAATTCCTAAATCGAAATTTCATATAGTATTTAAACCTGGTTTCACCTCTAAGAAAAGAGGTTGGGGATTAGGACTTTCGCTCTCGAAACGTATTATTGAAGATTACCACAACGGGAAAATATTTGTTCAAAAATCTGAATTAGGAAAAGGCACAACTTTTGAAATTCAACTCAATAAAGTAGCAACCAATTCCTAAATTAGATTTTAATTTTTATTCAAAATTATTAGCAATATTTTCTGCTTGTGAAATATACTCTTCTTGAGTTATGTATTCTTTCTTTATAAATAGAATTTCTTCCATTGCCAGTTATGGGACTAAATGTACGTGTACGTGTGGTACTTCTAAACCAATTACACTCATACCAATTCGCTCACATGATATTGTTTTTTCTAAAGCCTTAGCAACTCTATAACTAAAGTTCATTAAGCCTGTATATTCTTCTGGAGATAAATCAAAGATTTTATTTTCCTCTTTTTTAGGAATCACTAATGTGTGCCCTTTAGCATTTGGATTAATATCTAAAAAAGCAAAATACTTTTCATCTTCTGCTATTTTATATGAAGGTATTTCTCCTTGAACTATTTTTGTAAATATTGAAGCCATCTTAATTTTAAATTGATCTATCTGGTAAAAATAAAAAAATCGGATTTAGACCATATCTAAACCCGATGAATATTTTTTGTAGTTAAAAAGTGGTTATCGAGAAATATCTAATATTTCAAACTTCATTAATCCGTTTGGAACCTGAATTTCAGCTATATCTCCAACTTTATTACCTAATAATCCTTTACCAATTGGCGAATTAACAGATAATTTACCATTACGAACATCACTTTCACTATCTGCCACTAAAGTATATGTAAACTCCATTCCATTAGTAGTATTTTTTAACTTTACTATAGAATGGATTAGAACTTTAGATGTATCTAATTGACTTTCATCTAAAATCCTTGCATTAGCAACTACATTCTTTAATTTAGCTATTTTAGTTTCTAGTAGCGATTGTTCTTCTTTAGCTGCATGATATTCTGCATTCTCACTTAAATCACCTTTATCACGTGCATCAGCAATTTCTTGAGAAACTCTTGGTCGCTCAACTTGCTCTAAATGCGCTAATTCATCCTTTAGCTTTTTTAAGCCTTCAGGACTATAATATGAAACTTCACTCATAACTCTAAAATTTAAAAAATCCCAGTCCGTTAGGAATGAGATCGTCTAACAAATGTACAAAATATTTGTAAATTAGCCGCGTTAGCATATAAACAAAGATATTCTTATGAAGAAAATTATTATTATCCTATTCGCTGTTTTTTTGTACAACTGTACTGATACTGATGATAATAACAATTGTTTTCTTGGTGTAGTTTTAAACGAAACGATAAATTTATCGAATCCCCAATTCATAAACATTCAAGTTCCGGGTGGTCACACTATTGCTAATATTGGTGGACGAAACTTAATTATTATTAGAAATAACACAAGTAGTTTTAAGGTTTTTGATTTACAATGTCCTGAACGTAATTGTACTTCTCCAATGACTTTTGATGGTTTAAAATTAACCTGTCCTTGTAGTGGTAAAGAATATAATTCTTTAAACGGTTCTCCTATAGACGGTGAAGGTTGTTTCGCACTAGAATATAATGTAATTCAAGTAAGCAGTACTGCACTGCAAATAAGCAGATAAAAATAATTTTATCACCCAATTTAAGATTAGTACTTTTGTGGCAACAACACAAAAAAATAATCGTGCAAAACTATTTTTCTTCTCACTTTAAATTAGGTGTATTAGGAGGCGGACAGTTAGGTAGAATGTTATTATCTGAAACTCAAAAGTTAGACATTCATACTGTTATCTTAGATAAATCTGTAGATGCTCCTTGCGCACAAATATGTAACGAATTTCATCAAGGTGATTTACTAGATTTTGATACTGTTTATAATTTCGGTAAAAAAGTAGACTTACTTACTATAGAAATTGAAAACGTAAATATCGATGCCTTAGATAAATTAGAGAGTGAAGGGTTAACCATATATCCTAAGCCAAGTAACTTAAGAATTATTCAAAACAAAGCTCAGCAAAAAAAGTTTTATAAGGAGAATCAAATTCCTACTGCTGACTTTAATCATTATGCTTTTGTTGATGAGTTAAAACATTCTTATGAAAACGGATTGGTAACATTTCCTTTTGTTTGGAAATCTGCCCGATTTGGTTATGATGGAAACGGAGTAAAAGTAGTTAAAAACTATAGTGATTTAGAAACGCTACCAGAAGGTGAATGTATAGCTGAACAAATGATTCCTTTTAAAAATGAATTAGCAGTTATTGTAGCTAGAAATCCAAAAGGAGATTTGGTTACTTACCCTGTTGTTGAAATGGAATTTCACCCAGAAGCAAATCAAGTAGAATATGTGATCTGCCCAGCAAGAATAGATGAAACTGTAGCTAAAAAAGCTAGAGAAGTGGCTTTAAAAGTAGCTGATGCTTTTGATTTTGTTGGTTTATTAGCTGTTGAAATGTTTCAAACACAAGATGATGAAATTTTAGTAAATGAAGTTGCTCCAAGAACTCATAATTCTGGTCATTATAGTATTGAAGCAAGTTACACCAGCCAATTTGAACAACATTTGCGTAGTATTCTAGATTTCCCTCTAGGAAATACCGATAGCAAATTAGCTGGAATTATGGTAAACTTAGTTGGAGCTGAAGGTCATACTGGTGAAGTGATTTATGAAAACATTCAAGAAATCATGAATATTGATGGCGTAACTCCACACTTATATGGAAAGAAAATCACAAAACCTTTTCGTAAAATGGGGCATGTTACTATTGTAAATCAAGATGTAAATAAAGCTAGAGAAGTAGCTCAAAAAGTAAAAGAAACTGTACGAGTTATTTCAAAATAAAATTAGTAAACAAAACTTTAAAAGTTTTAAAAAAACTTGAACAACAACATAAAATTATGGTAGGAATTATAATGGGAAGTGATTCAGATCTTCCAATCATGCAAGATGCAATTGATGTATTAGAAAGTATGGATATTCAAATAGAGGTAGATATTGTTTCTGCTCACAGAACTCCAGAGAAACTATTCGATTACGCTACGAATGCTCACAAAAGAGGAGTACAAGTAATTATTGCTGGTGCTGGTGGAGCGGCTCACTTACCTGGAATGGTAGCTAGTATGAGTCCACTACCTGTTATTGGAGTTCCTGTAAAAAGTAGAAACTCAATTGATGGATGGGATTCTGTTTTGTCTATTTTACAAATGCCTGGTGGTGTTCCTGTCGCGACAGTTGCTTTAGATGGAGCAAAAAATGCAGGAATTTTAGCTGCACAAATTATAGGAGCATCAGATAATTGTGTTTTAGATAAAATAATCGCTTACAAAGAAGGCTTAAAACTAAAAGTTGAAAAGGCTTCTGAACGAGTAAAAAAATAAGTATCTTAGTACTACGAGAACATAAAACCTCACAGATTGTTTATTTGTGAGGTTTTTAAGTTTTAAAAACTAAATTGAAATGACTAAAAATCCATTATTACAAGAATTTGATACTCCTCCTTTTCAATCTATAAAAGAGGAACACTATAAATCAGCTTTAAAAGAAGCTATAGAGATTGCCAAAGAAGAAATTAATGCAATTGCCAATGCAACTACTACTCCAACTTTTGAGAACACTACTGTTGCCCTAGACGATACAGGAGAAAAATTAGACCGTATCACTTCTATATTTTTCAATTTAAACTCTGCTGAAACTAATGAGGAAATTCAACAAATCGCAAAAGAAATTTCTCCTTGGTTAAGTGAATTTAAAAATGACATGATTTTAAACGCCGATTTATTCAAAAGAGTAAAAACTGTTTACGATCAAAAAGACACATTAACACTTAGTCCAGAACAAAGTATGTTATTAGAAAAACAATACAAAGGTTTTTCTAGAAATGGAGCTAATTTAAATGATGAGGAGAAAAATGAATTACGAAAACTAGATAGTGAATTATCTAAACTTTCGCTACAATTTGGAGAAAATGTACTAGCAGATACGAATGCTTTCGAAATGCTAATTACAGATGAGAAAGATTTAGCCGGTCTTCCTGATGGAGCTAAAGAAGCTGCTAAATTAATGGCACAACAAAAAGAGAAAGAAGGATGGCTATTTACATTAGATTATCCTAGTTATATTCCTTTTATGACCTATGCAAACAATAGAGAACTTAGAAAAGAACTTTCTATTGCTATGGGTAAGAAAGGATTTCAAGACAATAAAAACAATAATGAAAAAATTGTTTTAGAAATTGTTGAGCTTCGCCATAAAAGAGCACACTTATTAGGTTATAATTCTCATGCACATTTTGTTTTAGAAGAACGTATGGCTGAATCTCCTGAAAAAGTATTATCTTTTTTAAATGACTTACTAGAAAAAGCGAAACCTGCTGCTGAACGCGAATTTAAAAACTTAGAGAATTATGCTAAGAAATTAGATAACATTGATCGTTTAGAAAAATGGGATGGTTCTTATTATTCAGAGAAATTAAAGAAAGAACTTTTCGATTTAGATCAAGAAGCTTTAAAACCATATTTTAAATTAGAAAATGTAATTGACGGTGTTTTTGAAATTTCGAATCGATTATTTGATTTAAATTTTGAAGAAATTGATACTATTGATAAATATCACGAAGATGTAAAAACCTATAAAGTTACCAATTCGAAAGGTGATTTTATTTCTCATTTTTATGCAGATTTCCATCCAAGGCCTGGAAAAAGAAATGGAGCTTGGATGACATCTTACAAATCACAACAAATTAAAGATGATTTAAATGATAGAC
>ERZ1740052.38-NODE-38-length-47148-cov-14.157072_pt1 | contig 47148 bp, 41 predicted proteins | sample MGYA00581750_ERZ1740052 | MGnify/ENA primary metagenome ERZ1740052 (study PRJEB43018, sample SAMN04849743) | marine metagenome | isolation source: floating plastic debris | place: Pacific Ocean | collected 2008-08-30 | study: EMG produced TPA metagenomics assembly...
GTTAATCATCCAGAATAACTAAAGAAGGGTGAAAAGACATTTTAGGGGATTATATGGCCTTCTAGATAGTTAAATATCTAGAAGGTTTTTTGTTTGTATGGTGTTTATAGTAGCTGCGGAAAATTACATAAATCTTTGCGGAAAACCCTTTTATTTAGATGTGACTTAAGTATACCTTTGAATCGTTAATCATCCAGAATAACTAAAGAAGGGTGAAAAAACAATTGGGGATTATATAGCCTTCTAGATCTTATCTAGAAGGTTTTTTTATGATTGTACTCTAGAATCAATTAAGGGTGATTACCCTTATAATGATTGCGGAAAATTGCATGTAAACCTGCGGATATCCCCTTTGTAATTACTGGTAAACGATAGTATATTTGTATAACTAATTATTTAACTATTAAGGGATTATTAAAAATTAAAGAAAATGGGACAAATTTTACTTACAAAGACAAAGAGGGTTTTAAAGAATTTTTTATCAGCACTTATAGAGTGTGGTAAAGGAGCTAGCTATGCTATTCAGCACTAGTAAAAATTAACCAAAGAAGAAGAAGCGTTTCCTATTAGGAAGCGCTTTTTTAGTATAATAAAATCAATATTAAACATCAGATCTCCAAAAAATTGTAAAGTGAGGTAGGGTAAAAGTGACTTGAGTTGTTTTAGATATGTAAATTGATAAACGGGATATTATGAACACATTAAGAACAAAAAACAAAACAAGAATGATTATTTTATTCAACCGCTTTAATAAATTGTTAGTTGAATTTGGAGAAGCAGCAAGTTATGCGATTCACCACTAATAATTAGAGATAATGAAAAGCAATCTTATAACAGATTGCTTTTTTATTTAAAGGCATTCAAGCCAGTAATATCTAATCCAGTAATTAATAAATGTACATCATGTGTTCCTTCGTAAGTAATAACACTTTCTAAATTCATCGCATGCCTCATAATTGAGTATTCACCAGAAATCCCCATGGCTCCTAAAATTTGACGTGCTTCTCTAGCTATTTGCAACGCCATTTCAACATTATTCCTTTTAGCCATAGAAATTTGAGCAGAAGTCGCGTTTCCATTATCTTTCAAAACGCCTAATCGCCATGCTAATAATTGAGCTTTGGTAATTTCAGTAATCATTTCTGCTAACTTTTTTTGCTGTAATTGAAACTGACCAATAGGTTTTCCGAATTGAGTACGTTCTTTTGCATAACGTAAAGCAGTATCGTAACAGTCCATTGCAGCACCGATTGCGCCCCAAGCTATTCCGTAACGAGCATGATCTAAACATTTTAGAGGAGCACTCAATCCAGATTTATTAGGTAATAAATTTTCTTTCGGAACTTTAACATTATCAAAAATTAATTCACCAGTAATAGAAGCCCTTAGCGACCATTTATTTTTTGTTTCAGGAGTAGAGAATCCTTCCATGCCACGTTCAACTAACAAACCATGAATTCTACCTTCTTCATTTTTAGCCCAAACAACAGCAACATCACAAATAGGCGCATTAGAAATCCACATTTTTGCTCCGTTTAATATATAATGGTCACCCATGTCTTTAAATTTAGTTTCCATTCCACCAGGATTAGATCCATGATTAGGTTCTGTTAAGCCAAAACTACCAATCCATTCACCAGAAGCTAATTTGGGTAAATATTTTTTACGTTGTGTTTCGTTACCATAATTGTATATAGGTCCCATTACCAAAGAGGTTTGTACAGAGGCGGTAGATCTAATACCACTATCACCACGTTCTAATTCTTGCATAATTAATCCGTAAGAGATTTGATCTAAACCGGCACCTCCATATTCAGCCGGAATATATGAACCAAAAGCACCTACTTCTGCCAGTCCACTAATAAGTTGTTTAGGAAATTCAGATTTTTGAGCAAAGTCTTCAACAATTGGAGAGAGACTTCTTTTAACCCAAGTTCTTGCGGTATCCCGAACAAGTTTGTGTTCATTAGTTAATAAGTCATCAATACAATAATAATCTGGAGCTTGAAATAGATCAGGTTTCATACAAATATGATTTTTTCAAAAATAACTAAAAAAAGAAATAGTATTGTTAGTTTGCGTATGTTTGTACTAATGAAGTTTACCTTAGGCAAAGAAGAGCGATTAAAGAGCAAAAAACTTATAGAACGATTATATACAGAAGGAGAATCCATTAAAAGTTTTCCTTTACGAATGGTTTTTTTACAAACCGAGCATACTTCAGTATATCCTACACAAGTAGGAATATCAGTACCAAAAAGAAATTTTAAAAAAGCGGTAGACAGAAATAGGATTAAACGATTGTTAAGAGAAGTGTACCGTAAAGAAAAGCATATGGTATATTCAGAAGTTGATAAACCTTATGTGTATATGATTTCTTATCTTGCAAAAGATGAGTGGAAACACGTTGATTTAGAACGTAAAATGAAAAAATTACTAACTTTATTTGTTGAAAAAGTTTCTGAAAATGAGAAGTAGAAAAACGATAATTATAGCAGTAGTTGGATTGAGCATAATCTCTTTATCTTTTCAATCTCGTTTTTTTGAGATTGCTAAGCAAATAGAAATTTATAATAACCTCTATAAGATTCTTAACATGAATTATATAGACGAAATTAATCCAGGAGAAATTACTACAAAGGCAATAAACAACACGCTAAAAAACCTTGATCCTTACACACGTTTTTATAATGAACAGCAAGTTGAAGATGCTAAGATTAGAAGAGAAGGTGAGTATGGAGGTGTAGGAATATCTTCGAGATACACAAAAAAAGGAATCATAGTTGTTTCCGTTAAAGAAGGTTACCCAGCAGATAAAGTTGGGTTGAAACCTGGAGATATTATTACCATTGTAAATAAACAAAAGTTAGAAGGTTTAGAAAGAGATCAGTTGTCACAAGTATTAAAAGGAATACCTGGAACTAAAGTAAATATAACGGTAGTTAGAGCCAAAAAAATTCTTGAATTAGATTTAAAATTAGATAAAATTATTGATAACCCAGTGCCTTTTTTTGATATGATAAATGAGGAAACAGGTTATGTTATTTTGACACGCTTTACTACCAGAAAATCAACAGACGAACTTCGAAAAGCAATTGTTGATATGAAAGGTAAAGGGTTAAAAAAGTTAGTGCTCGATTTACGAAGTAACCCAGGAGGATCATTATTCGATGCGGTAAACATTACTAACTTATTTATTCCTGCAGGAAAGAAAGTAGTAGACACAAGAGGAAAAACGAGGAAAAACTCGAGAACCTATAAAACAAATCAAGAACCTATTGCTACAGACATGCCTATTGTTGTTTTAATTGATGGCAGATCGGCATCTGCATCAGAGATTGTTTCTGGAGCATTACAAGATTATGATAGAGCCGTTGTTTTAGGAGAACGTTCTTTTGGTAAAGGCTTAGTGCAACGTTATTTTAACCTTAACTACGGAACGCAAATGAAAGCGACTATCTCTAAGTATTATACACCAAGCGGAAGATGCATACAAGAGCTCGATTATGCTAATCGTGATTGGAAGACAGGGAAGGTTCCTAAATTTTCAGACGGACCAGTGAGCTCATTTACGACAACGAATGGTAGAAAAGTGTTTGATGGTGGTGGTGTTATGCCAGACGTTAAAATAAAGCGATCAAAAAAAACAGACGAAACAAAACGTTTATTGGGATCTAGGGCTATTTTTAATTTTGCTACAGAATATGTGAGAAAGACCACAAAGCCAGATTTAATGAATTTCTCTTTTACGTCTTCAAACTTTAATGAATTTAAAGAATACCTTAAAAATAAAGATACTACGTTTGTAACTAAACAAGAAAGATTATTTAAAAAAGCATATAAATCAGTGCAAGGAAACACGATGATTTCGAGTGAATATACTGCGATTTTGAATAAATTGAAGAATGATAAAGTTCAGCAAATAAGTAAAAATGAAGATATTATTTCATTAAAAATTGAAGATGAAATACTCTCACAATATTTTTATAAGAAAGGAGTTTATCAATATCATCTTAAAAACGATGAAACTATTAAAACAGCGGTTAATCTACTAAACGATTCTATCCGCTACAATAAAATTTTAGGAAATAAGTAATACTATAATGTCAAAAATATTTAAAGAACGTACCAGAGCTCAAGAATCTACAAATGCTATAGAAAGATTATACATTTCTATGCGTCATTTATTTAGTAGAGGTTTCTATAAACCTATGGGGATTTCTGGTGAAACACTTCGAAAGTCGTTGTTATTATTGAGGCCAGAAATTTATGGTTCAATTGCAGAAGAAAAAACAGAGTTAAACGGATTAACGTATGTTATAGAACGTTTACCAGAAGGAATTGAAGAATGTCAGTTTATTAACCTTACTGCTGATGAAGGCTATAGAAATTCACATTTTAAAGCAATAGTTCCACCGAAAAGGAGAAGAAATTGTTATCGAATAGATAAAGATCAAATGAATATTGAAATAACCAGAGGACGTTCTGATATTTATGATATTCTTACACACCTGACTTTCTTGTTTATAGAGTCACATAAAATTAAAGAGAGAGTTTTAATAAGTGACGGTAAAAAGACAACTCGAGAGTGGCAAAACTTAGAAGAAGTAGTTATTCATAATAAAACTATTTCTGATGAAGAAAGAGATGTATTGATAGTACATTTAGGAAGTATTTTAGGAAGGACTTACGATGAAGTTTATCAATCCTATATTACCTTTTCTAAAGGACAGAACCCTTATCGTTTTTTTCATTTAATATATTGGTTAGGAAAGTTAGCCATAAATGAAGAACTACACGATAAGAAAAGATCTATACGTTTTAGTTCTGTTTTGTCAGAAGAAATAGGACGTCATTTCCATGGTGAAAAGTGGGCTAATGATATTAAAGCAACATTACTAAATAATAACCTTTTACATCGACCTATACATATTATAAGTGCCAACATGCATAGCGTGCTTAATACGCTATATGCTAAAGGAGCTTTACCGAAAGAGGCAAAAGAAAATGAAGGGTTCGAACTATACGAATTATTGAGTAACGTTAATAGTAAACCATTACAAGTAGCAGTTAAAAATTACGCTTCAGAAAATGGATTAATTTACTTGAAAGATAAGTCAGGGACAAACATTAACGTTCAAATAATTGATACTGATAAAGTTGATATTCAACCTTTGAATTTTGAAATCAATACATCAAGTGAAGAAAAACCAGTAATCATTGTAATGGATTATGCTTTCGGAGAGCAGGCTTACGAAACAATGGATGAGCTACTAAAACCGTATAAAGGAGAAGAAGTTATCCATTTAGACGTAAAATCTGTTTCAATAATGGGTAAAGCAGGAATTCTAGAAGGAGGTAAAGGTGATATTATGATACCAACATCACATATTTTCGAAGGAACGGCAGATAATTATCCTTTCAAAAACGAATTACAGAAAGAAGATTTAGAAGGTTTTGGAGTCGAAGTTTTTGATGGCGCTATGGTTACTGTTTTAGGAACTTCGTTACAAAACAAAGATTTATTGAAATTCTTCCATGATTCTACATGGAATGTAATAGGCTTAGAAATGGAAGGAGCACACTACCAGAAAGCCATACAATCTGCTTCAAAAATAAGAGGAAATATTAGTGAAGACGTAAAAATTCTTTATGGATATTATGCTTCAGATAATCCTTTAGAAACAGGAGCAACGTTAGCTTCGGGAGGTTTAGGAATGAGTGGCGTTACACCAACATATGCAATTACTCAAAAAATACTTGAACAAATTTTAAAGTAGGTAAGAAAATATGTCAAACCAAACAAAAAATAACGAAGAAGTAGATTTAGGTTCTCTATTTACTATAATAGGCAGAGGTTTTACTAAGTTTTTTGGTTTTTTAGGTAGTTTATTGAATAGGCTATTTGACTTTATTATTCAAATTTTATTATTCCTTAAAAAGAATATCTTAAAATTAGGGTTAGCTACTATAGTTGGTGGATTGATTGGATTCGCCTTTGAATTTAAAGCAGAAACTAAATACGAGGCAAACCTATATGTAAAACCCAATTTTAGTAGCTCAAGACAATTGTATAATAACATTAAATTTTACAATGACTTGGTAAAGCAAAAGAATTCAGAACTTTTAAAAACAACCTTTAATATTTCTGAAACTGATGCAGCTTCATTAAAGAATTTTCAAATAAACCCTGTTGTTAATGAGAACGACATTTTAACGTCTTTTGATGATTTAACACAATCAATAGATACAACAACCGTAAAAAGTTACTCTTACGCTAAATTTAAAGCTGCATTTACTAAGTTCGATTATAAAGTACATGAAATTATAGTTTCCTCTACACAAAAGGATGTTTTCCCTAAATTAAGTGAAGCTATTATTTCTTCGATAGTAAACAATGACTACTTCAAGACGCTGAAGAAAATTAACAAAAAGAACTTATTAAGAACAGATGCTCTTTTGCGAAAAAACTTACAGCAAACCGATTCGTTACATACGATCTATAAAAAGGTATTATTAGAAGAAGCTAAAAAAACCAACTCAGGCACTACGATAGATTTAGGCGGAAGTTCTCCATCTATAAACAAAGAGTTGGAGTTATTTAACACTAATAGTAAGCTAAATGAAGATCTGATAAAAGTGAATGAAAAACTATCAGAAAAATCGGAAGTCATAAATATTGTTTCTAATTTTCAATCAGTAGGACATAAAGTCAAAGATATTCAAAAAAATAAAGGATTTCAGTATGCTTTATTAGGGTTTATTTCTATGATTTTATTTCTATTAGCAATAAAATTAAATACATTTTTAGAAAATTATAGAAAAAGAGATATCAAGCTATAAAAACTGAATTAAATCGCCCTTAATGATTAAAGAACAAAATATTAGTTTTCCGAATTTTTTGGAAGATGATTTTACGTTAGAATGGCATATGAGTCGTAACGAACGCTATGCTTTTATAAAGTTGCTAGAGAAAACTAGGCCAAAAGTTGCTATTGAAATAGGATGTTTTAAAGGTGGTAGCTTAGAAGTACTGAGTAAGTATGCAGATAAAGTATATTCTATTGATATAAACCCAGAGGTTAAGGAAAAACTTGACGGTAAGTTTAGTAATGTTGATATACGAATTGGGAATTCATCGGAGGTAATTCCTCAAATTCTAAAGGAGATAGAAGAGAAAGGTGAGGTTTTAGAGTTTGTTTTAATTGATGGAGAACATACAGTTAAAGGTGTAAAAAATGATATGACACACTTTTTACAAATACAACCAAAAAGCAACATCCATATTGTTTTTCACGATAGTTTTAATCCAATTTGTAGACGAGGAATGAAGAAGGCGGACTATACTTCGTCTCCACATGTACATTATGTTGAGTTAGATTTCATTAGTGGAGTTTTCAATCCAGGAAAATTATACAGACAAATGTGGGGCGGCTTAGCTTTAGTTTTATTGAAGCCAGAAAAAAGAGTAGGAGGAGTAAAAATAAATGAATGCCAAAGAAAGATTTTCAATACAGTTTATTGGAAATCAGTACATCCGGTACGAGATAAATTGATGTTTTTAAAGCCATTAATCAAAAAACAAAAGTTTTAAGATGAAGAAAATCGCTTTAATTACTGGAATTACTGGTCAGGATGGTGCATATTTAGCAGAGTTGTTGCTAAAAAAAGGATATATCGTTCATGGAATAAAAAGAAGAGCTTCCAGTTTTAATACACAACGAATAGACCATTTATACCAAGACCCGCATGTAGCCAATAGAAATTTGATTCTCCATTATGGCGACATGACCGACGGTACGAATCTAATTAGAATATTACAAGAAGTTCAACCAGACGAAGTATACAATTTGGCAGCTATGAGCCATGTTCACGTTTCTTTTCAAACTCCAGAATATACAGCAAACGTTGATGGTTTAGGAACATTACGCTTATTAGAAGCTATTAGAATATTAAAACTAGAGAAAAAAACAAAAATATATCAAGCTTCAACCTCCGAGTTATACGGAAAAGTACAGGAAGTTCCACAAACAGAAACCACTCCTTTTTACCCTAGAAGTCCTTATGGAGTAGCTAAAATGTATGCATTTTGGATTACAGTAAACTACAGAGAGGCATATAATATTTTTGCGTCTAACGGAATTTTATTTAATCATGAATCACCCATACGAGGTGAAACATTTGTTACACGTAAAATTACCAGAGCGGTTTCAAAAATAGCGTATGGTTTGCAAGATAAACTATATCTAGGGAACTTAAATGCCCAAAGAGATTGGGGTCATGCTAAGGATTATGTTAGAATGATGTGGATGATTTTACAAGCCGAACAAGCCGAAGATTGGGTAATAGCCACTGGTAAAACAACCACTGTTAGAGATTTTGTAGCTATGGCTTTTAATGAGATAGGAATCACGTTAGAGTTTAAAGGAGAAGGAAAAGATGAAGTAGGAGTCATAAAATCTTGTGCAAATTCTAAATATTCCTTGGAGATAGGGAAAGAAGTCATTTCGATTGATCCACACTATTATAGACCAACTGAGGTAGATTTACTAATTGGGGATGCTTCAAAAGCTAAAAATAAATTAGGTTGGACACCGGAATATACACTTGAAGATATGGTGAAAGAAATGATGGAGAGTGATTTGAAGTTGATGGAACGAGAAACATATTTACAGCAAGGTGGCCACGATATTCTAAATAATTATGAATAAATCATCCAAAATATATGTAGCAGGACACAGAGGTCTTGTGGGTAGTGCTATTGTTAAGAATCTTTTAGAAAAAGGATATACAAATATTATTACCAAAACACATAGCGAAGTTGATTTAACTAATCAAGAAGCAACCGCACAATTCTTTAAAGAATACACTCCTGAATATGTTTTTTTAGCGGCAGCTAAAGTAGGAGGTATAGTGGCTAATAATACCTACCGGGCAGATTTTATTTACAGTAACTTGATGATACAGAATAATGTAATTCATCAAAGTTATTTACACAACGTTAAAAAATTACTTTTCTTAGGAAGTACTTGTATTTATCCTAAAAATGCAGCACAGCCTCTAGAAGAAAATTCCTTGTTAACAAACGAATTAGAATATACGAATGAGCCTTATGCAATAGCTAAAATAGCAGGAATAAAAATGTGTGAAAGTTATAATATACAGTACAATACTAACTTTATTTCTGTGATGCCCACAAATTTATATGGTCCTAATGATAATTTTGATCTAGAAAAATCGCATGTTTTGCCAGCGTTAATTCGTAAAATACATCTTGCAAAGTTACTTTCAGAACATAAAGAAGAAGAGGTTATAAAAAATCTTAAGGTTACTTCAATTGAAGAAGCAAAAAGTTACTTATCAGACTTTGGAGTTAACGAAGAGGTTGTGGAAATATGGGGGTCTGGGAAACCTAAACGAGAGTTTTTATGGAGTGAAGATATGGCGGATGCTTGCGTTCATATAATGGGGAAAGTGAATTTCTCAGATGTTAAAAACACAAATTCATCTGAAATCAAAAATACACACATCAATATAGGTACTGGTAAAGAAGTTTCAATTAAGGAGCTAGCAGAATTAATAAAGCTAAAAATTGGTTTTACAGGTAAGTTGAATTTCAACACAAGTAAACCAGATGGTACTATGAGAAAAGTAACTGATGTGAAAAAACTACATCAATTAGGCTGGAAGCACACGATTGAATTAGAAGAAGGAATAGATAGGATGTATGAATGGTATAAACAGCTAGAAATTGATTAGAGAAAAAATAAAAAAACTAACCACATCTAAATCGTTAGCAAAATCTCTTTTTACTGTTTCTGAATCAGGAATAAATCTCTTATTTATAATTGTTTCATTACCTGTTTTTCTGGGAACATTAGGTGCTGAAAAATATGGAATATATGTATTGGTTCAAAGCTTATTATATTTTGCGACTATATTTAATTTAGGAGGTAATTTCACCATCACAAAATATATATCAAATTATCGTGGTAGAAACGAAGTAGAAAAAATAAGAGAATTCAGTAGTACAATATTTGTATTCCAATTATTAGTTTCTGCTATAGTTTTTTTTTGTACACTATTCTTATCTGATTATGTAATTTCTTCTATAGTTGAAGAAACATCAAACACGAGTCTTTTTAAAAATATAATTGTTTATGCTGTCCCTTATTTTCTCATAGAAAATTTCGAAAAAAACTTCAACGGACTCCACAAAGGATTTGAAAGGTTTGATAGAGCGTTGATAATGTCTGTAGTAAATAAAATTATTAAATTCTCTATACAAATAGGTATTATTCTCCTTACAAAAGATTTAGTATCTCTATATAAATACACACTAATATTCGCCATTTTGTTTTTTATCCTTCATTGCTTATTAAGTAAATATTGGTATAAAGAGATATCTTTTTTTTTAAACGTAAAATGGAAAATATTTAAAGAGTTTATCAAATTTAGTTTTTGGGTATGGTTAAATGATGTGTTTGTATTGATTTCAACACAGTTAGACAAGTGGTTGGTAGCAGCTTTGTACGATTTAAAAATATTAACGTATTACGGTATTGGAGTAAATATTTTTTACCAATTACATATGCTTGTATCATCATCAGCATCTTGGTTATTTCCTAAAGTTTCCTTTGAAGGAACAAAAAAAATAAGCTACAAGTCATATAATAAGAGTTCAAAATCAATTTTTATACTTAGTATTCTAAGCACTATAAGCATACTCTTTTTAGGAGATTTATTTTTTCAGAAATGGTTGGGGCCAGAAGAATATATGAAAGCAAAGAAATACATAAAACTATTTATAAGTATACTTCCTATATTAGCAACAATTATTATTCCATATTACTATTTACTAGGGCTTGGGAAAATAAAAGTAGTATTTGTTTTCAGCGTCATAAATTCTTTAATTTTATACACTAGTTTTTATTTTTTAAATCAATATGCAGATTTACATTTAATTATTTTGTCATTTTTAATCACTTACACAATATCAACAGTTTTATACACTAGAAAAATGAATAAGATTTTTGGGAATAAAGGAATACTACAAAATCATATTATTATCTTTTCAGCCGTTTTAATATCCTTAACTCTATTTATCTACCTATTTAAATATACTTAAATATGAAAAGCTTTTTAAGAAGAATACTGCATTTGCTTGGGTTTAATATCAACTATAAGGTAGAAAACACTAAAATATTAACACTTATACAAAGCATTAGACCTTATGATGTAGGGGTTGATTTGATAAGGTTAGGAGCATCAAAAGATAGCGGTTATTTGATTCCAAATGATTTTAAAGATATTGAAGCTTGCTTTTCTCCTGGTTGTGATAATAAATTTCAGTTTGAGGAAGATTGTTACAAAAGACAAATGAAAGTTTTTATAGCAGATAGAACAGTGAAAGAAATTAATGTCCCTAAAAAATTTAATTTTATTGAGAAGTTTATAAACCCTGTAAGTAATGAAGATTATGTTTCTATGGACAAATGGGTTTCTAATACTTTAAATAATAAAGAGTCAGATTTAATCTTACAAATGGATATAGAAGGAGATGAATATATTAACCTTTTGAATATTTCAGATGACTTGTTAGATAGGTTTCGAATAATAGTCATTGAGTTTCATCATCTGGAGCAATTATCTAATCCTTTTTTCTATAAAACAGTTTCAAGTGTTTTTGCTCGATTATTAAAAAATCATACCTGTGTTCATATTCACCCTAATAATAGCTCTAAAATTGTAAACATAAACGGAATTAAAGTACCTCCTTTAATAGAAGTAACATTTTTGAGAAATGATAGATGTAAGAAAAAAGAAAAAAGAACAGATTTTCCTCACAAGTTAGATGCAGACTGTGTTGATGGATTAGACAATATTAAACTACCAGAAATTTGGTTTAAATAAATCATTATAAAATGATAAAAAAGAAAAGTTTTTTCGAAAGAGTAAAAAATAAAATTAAGGGAATTTTTAATAAAGAATCTGAAAAATTTCTAAAAGATATAAGTGGCTTAATTCATATAGGAGCAAATACTGGTCAAGAACGAAACTTATACGAAAAGTATAAATTAGAAGTTTTATGGATAGAGCCAATCCCTAGTATTTTCAATATATTAGAATCAAACATCAAACAGTTTCCAAAACAAACAGCAATACAAGCTTTATTGACCGATAAAGATAATGAAAGTTACGAATTTAATGTCGCTAGCAATAACGGAGCTTCTTCTTCTATATTGAAACTGGATAAACATCAAGACATATGGCCAGATGTTCACTATGAAAAAACACTTCAACTTAAAAGTTCAACATTAGATAATTTAATATCTGATAAGCAAATAGATATAAATAAGTATCAAGCATTGATATTAGATACACAAGGATCTGAACTTCTTGTTTTAGAAGGAAGTACAACAATTTTAAATAAGGTGAAATATATCTCAACGGAAGTAGCAAATTTCGAATCTTATAAAGGTTGCTGTATGCTTGATGATATGATTCTTTTTATGAAATCACACAACTTTGTAGAAGTTTATAGAAAAGTTTTTGCTGAAAGTGACAAAGGTGAAATATATTATGATGTCTTGTTTAAGAATACGCTAGCATAATCTATGGACAACTCTGAGCCTTTAATATCAATAATAACAGTTTCTTACAATAGTGCTGAAACCATTAAAGATACGATTCAATCGATTTTAAATCAAACATATTCCAATATAGAATATATAATTATTGATGGTCAATCAAAAGATGATACTGTGGCAATAGTAAAATCGTATGAGTCTAAATTTTTAGAAAAAGGCATCATTTATAAATGGATAAGTGAGCAAGATGCTGGTATTTATGATGCTATGAATAAAGGATTAGCTATGGCTAATGGAGAAATAATAGGCATTATTAATAGTGACGATTGGTATGAGATTGACACAGTTGAAACGATAATTAATTTAAATACAGATAAGGTTCCTAGTATTTTTTCGGGAGCAATGAATAGGGTAACACACGAGAAAAAAGTATATAAAACCTTATTTAATCAAGACGCTTCAAATGTACATAATGTTATGCCTGTGAATCATCCAGCAACATTTGTTTCAAAGGAAGTCTATAAACAATTAGGAGGTTTTGATACTAAGTATAAATTATCTGCTGACTACGATTTTATTTTCAGAGCATTTAATGCTAAAATACCTTTTAAAAATACAGATAAAGTTCTTGTAAATATGAGAAATACAGGAGCAACAGGACAACTTAAAAATTTATGGTTATCAGCCAGAGAAGATTATGATGTTCAAAAAAAGAATAATGTTAAACGTGCTTTTTTTAATTATATAAAAAAATCAGGATTTAATTGTTTAGTAGCGATAAGAGATACATGTGTTAAACCAATTTTAAATGGTTAAAAACCTATTTCATGGTTTTGTGTTTCTAGCACCTTTCACTAGCTTTTTTGCTATATCAGCTTGGTTAAGATTACCAGTTATAGCAAATCAATTATTGCTTTTAATTGTTATAGTAAGTGTGTTAATATATGGTAAGGTTAAAACGAAATTTATATTTAAAGAAGATCTATACCTTCTAGTTTTCTTGGCTTTAGTTTGGGTAAGCTTATTGCTAGGATATAGAGAAAAACGAAGCTTTAATCATACACTAGCATATACAAATGCGATAGTATTTTTCTTTTTTTTGAGTAAATACGTAGTAAAACACATAAAGGTTACATCACGTCAAATATCAAGAACGATGTGTTTTTCTTTTGTAGTTTCTTCATTAATTATCTTAATAGATTTCATTGGTATCAATTATTTTGATTTTAGTTTTAGAAAATTATTTTCTGTTGTTGATGGGAAAATCAGTAATATGGACTATTACATAAGAAGTGGTTTCAGAAGAGTAGGTGGAGTGGCAGAAGAGCCAGGAACTATGGCCCTATTTTATAACCTTTATTTTGGTGCTACTTTATATTTCTTAATTCGTGAAAAGCGTATAAAGACAGTAGCTTTTTGTGTTGTGCTTTTTCTGTTTTGTCATTTTGCAATGCTATCTAGTGCAGGAATAGCCTTGGCTTTATTTTGTTCGTTAACAGCTTTTTTATTTGAAAAAATTAGCAGAAATAAAATTACAAAAAAGCAGGTAAATTGGATTTTTATATTCATTATTTTTACACTTATTACATTAACATCAATGCTTATTTTTAATATAGGAAATATGCGTTTTCATCTTGTTGAATTTGGTAATAAAATTATTTTTAACGAGTCAGGAACAGTAACGTCAAGCGGGCAAAGAATATTTCAATGGAAAAGAGCTCTAACTAATTTTATTCAACATCCTATTTTTGGTCACGGACCAGGTTTTGGAGTTCACGAAGATCATGAAGGATATTTAAGTGTGTACTTAACTATTTTAGCAGATATTGGGATGATTGCATTTATATTTTTTGTGGCATTTCAAGAAGCAATTTTTAAAAAAGTTATACAGCTGTCAAACAACATAAGACCCTTTCTGTTTTTTGCAGTAACAACATCATTTTTACATTTATGCATAGTTTCTGATTTTTACCATGCACCTCTATGGATTTTACTCGTATTAATTCAGTTAATACATACTGAAGAAAAAGCAGGTATATTATGAGAATAGTACACGTTATAACTGCTTTTGGAATTGGAGGAGCTGAAAAACTATTAGTAAACTTAATCAATAAGCAAGCAGAAAATCACGAAGTACATTTAGTGTACTTAAAAAATATAAATGATTTGCTGCCTTTTGTAGATAAGAGAGTCAATGTAAAACATATTTCGTTATCGCTTACTACACTTTTAAAACTGAGAAAATATTATAAAAAAATTAAAGCAAACATTGTACATACACATCTTAGTCATGCAGATATTCTAGGTATTTCAGCAACAATTGCTTTAAAAGTAAAGGTGTTCTGTACCATGCATAATATTTATTTTAAAAAGAACAAAACGGATGATTTCTTGTTTTTCGTATACAAGCTCATTTTTAAAATAAGGAAAGTTCGCGTAATTTCAATCTCAAAATCAGTAGAAAAACACGTAATACACAGGCTAAAACAGCCTCAAAAAAGATCATTTTTACTATACAATGCAATACCTCCACAAGAAAATGAAATAATCCAAACTGTTAAAGAAACGGGTAATGATATTAATATCTTATTTGTAGGGAGATTAGTTAAGCAGAAATCGATAGACACTTTATTAAGAGCTGTAGAAAATTTAAAAGACGATACCGTAAAACTAACGATTGTAGGAGAAGGAGAATTAAGAAGCGAATTAGAAGAGTTAGCAACACAATTAGATATAAAAAATCAAGTAATATTTACTGGAAAACAAAAGGAGGTTGATGCTTATTTTAATAACACAGATATTTTTGTTTTACCTTCTATTTGGGAAGGGTTTGGTATTGTAATTTTAGAAGCTTTTAGAGCAAAAAAAGCTGTAGTAGCCACCAACATTGAAGGACCTGCGGAGTTAATCGAAGATGGAGAGAACGGATTACTTTTTACACCAAAAGATTATAAAGGATTAAGTTTTATACTAAAAACGGTGGTAAAAAATAAAGAACTAAGAAATCGCTTAGCTGAAGAAGGTTATAAAACGTTTTCTGATAAATATCATATAGAAACCTATACCAAAGAACTTCAAAAACTATATCGAGATGCAACAAATGATTAGCAGTGTAATGTTCTTTTTTAAAGATGTTTTTAGATTTTTATTATTCTTTTCTGTTACTTTATGTTTTAAAGAAACATACACTATAGGAGTAGCTACATTCGGTATTATAAGTAGTATTTATTTTTATAAATTATATAGAAAACAGATTACTGAAAATGAGTTTTTTGAAACATATTTTTTCCTACTAATTTATGCATCTGTTTTTTCGGGAAGTATTCATAAAATAATTTTAATAATCTTATTACTTTTTCTACTGAAAATCAGAATACAAAAGAAAGAAGTCCACAAAAAAGTAAGTGTATATAAAGAACAATTGTTTATAGTTTTATTTGGGATTTTATTAGTAAATCACGCTTTATTTCCACCTTATTTTAATGGGTTAGATATCTATATTTATTTCCTGCTAATTCCTATTCTTTTTCTAGGAATCAAAAAATTTAACTTTAAAATATCTTTTCTAAAAGCAATAAAAGTTTTTATAACGTCAGTATTTATAGCTTCAATTATTTTAATTTTTCTAAACTTAGTAACTGGAAAATTGATAACAACAACGCATACTTATTTTCCAGAAAGTATTGAATTAACACATGTTTATTTTGGAATATTTTTAGGGTTATCTAACTGTTTATTACTAGTAATATATTCACAAAAGCAAAGGTTTATAAATGTACCGTTAGATAGTTTTTTGTTTGTATTTAATTGTTTTTTAGTAACTTATATAGGAGCAAGAATGACATTGTTGAGTATACTTTTCGTACTACTTATTTTTATTTTCAATAAAGTCCCTTACAAGCTAATTTTTAAAGTATCCTTTATATCTGTTGCCTTTGTAGGACTACTTTTTTTTGGATCAAAAATTCCAAGAATAGCACAAGGAATTAATGAAATCGAAACGCTTTACACCTCAGTAGAAACAAACGATAAAGAGAATATCGTGATGAATTCGTGGAAAAATATGTACATGCGTTATCTAGTTACAAGTTATACTTTAGAAGAGATAAAAGACAATTGGCTTTTAGGAATAGGAATGCAAAACGTTGAAAAACAAATAAGCAATAAAATTATAGCCGATGGTTATAAATATTTTATAGGAATTAATCCACACAATCAATATCTTCACTTTTTCGTAGGTTTAGGAATATTTGGATTCCTTTATTTTCTTTACCTCATAATATATCTTTTAAGAAGCCACACAATGAGTATTTATGTCTTATTATTTTTTCTTTCTGTCATATTAACAGAATCTATTTTGGTTAGAGGAAAAGGAATTTTAGTATTTACTTTTTTTACGCTTTTATTACTTAACAAAAAACAAATAGCAGATGAAGATTATACACATAGCTAGACCTATTGCAGGTGTAGGAGTATATATTCAACTCTTAACAAAAAACATTACACCCCAAAAGTTTAAGAACATTGTATTATGTAATACGGAAGATAAAAATAGTACACTTGTTAATGCTGATGGCGAAGATATCATTACCCATGATGTTGGTTTAATTAGAGAAATTAATATAAGAAGAGATATAAAAAGTTTACAGAATATAATTGCTTTTATAAAAAAAGAAAATCCAAACCTCATACATTGCCATAGTGCCAAAGCAGGAATTTTAGGAAGGTTAGCTGGGTTAATTACAAAAACTCCCGTTCTGTATACACCACATGCATATTCGTATTTGAGTGGCGAAAGCAAACTAAAAAAGTATATTTTTAAGACGATTGAAAAGATTTTTAAGTTTTTCCCAGCAAAAACCTTAGCATGCTCAGAGTCGGAATATGAAAGAACAACAAAGGATTTAGGGTTTGCAAATAAAAAAGTCTTACTGTGGAAAAATACAGTAGAAGACGAAAACTTTCAAAACCTGAACAAGATACCTTTACAAGTGCCAAAAAACTTTATTTGTACTATAGGACGGCCATCTTTTCAGAAAAACACAGAGTTGTTGGTAAAGGCAATTCATGAGATAAAAAAGAAAGAGAATACGATTCATCTAGTGGTTTTAGGAGTAGGTTTTTATTCTCCAACTTTAGAGCACATAAAAAAGCTAATTAAAAATAAAAACTTAGAAAATAACATTACTTTAGTTGACTTTATAGATAGAAAAGATTGTTTGCAGATTTTAAAAAAAAGTTCGTTGTTCGTTTCAACATCTAGGTATGAAGGATTATCTTATGCAGGTATTGAAGCCCTAATGTTATCTAAACCATGTGTGTTAACTAATGTAGACGGAAACAGAGATTTAGTGGCTCATGGTGTGAATGGGTTTTTAACGCAACAAACAGAAAAGGATGTTGCAAATCATGTGTTAAAAATACTTTCGGACAATAGTTTAAGAGAAGAAATGAGTAGTGCTTCCAGAGTAAAATTTGAAGGAGAATTCAACATAAAAAGCACAATTAAAGAACTAGAAAAGATTTATATAAAAGAAGGTAAATTTTGAAACTAATAAATTCTAAATACGCGCAGATTACTTTTTTAGTATTAGATATACTTATCATCAATCTTGTGATTTTTATTGTTTTTGAAAAGCAACACCAAAATCTGTTGTTTTTCTTATATCAGAGTCTTTTTTGGGTCTTTATATCATACACAGTAAGATACTATCAAGTACACAGTTATACGAGTGTTTTTAGGGTGTTAAAGCTTATTTTTCTTCAGCTAATTTTGTATACAATTTCATTTTTTGCATATTTTGGAATCTTTAAAGAAGGAATAGTTGTAAACACACAGTTTAAAACATTGATTTTTATTTATATAGCACTCGCTATAAAGAAAATTTTCTTTTTTTATTATTTGAAGAAAGCTAGAGAATCTGGAAAAAATGTAAAGAGCGTTGTTTTTTTAGAAAGAGACGGTACATCAAAGAAAATGATGAAACTGTTCGACAATCAAAGAAACTTAGGATATTCCTTAGTGGGTTTCTTCTCTAATAAAGTAAACAACGACAGTAAATATTTAGGCACAGAAGAGGAAATGTATTCATTTATTTCAACAAATAAAATAGATGAGATATATGCAACATTGTCTGAATTAAAAAAAGGACAAGTTCAGCGCATCACAAAATTTTCTAGTCTACATAATATTAGACTTAAGCTAATTCCAGATTCTAAAGAATTCTATAGTAAAAACCAGAAAGTTGAATATTACGACGATACAATTAAGGTTTTATCGGTAAAGAGATTGCCTTTTGATTTTATAGAAAACAGAATCCAAAAGAGAATTTTTGACATATTTTTTTCATTTTTTGCAATAGCATTTATTATGTCATGGTTGGTTCCTATTTTATGGATATTAATAAAATTAGAATCTAAAGGCCCACTATTTTTTACACAAGAAAGAGAAGGTTTAAAAGGGGAGAAATTTGTATGTTACAAATTTAGATCGATGCGAAAAAACAAGTTAGCAAACAAAATTCATACTACAAAAAATGATGCTAGAGTAACTAGGATAGGAGCATTCATAAGAAAAACAAGTGTAGACGAATTACCACAATTTTTCAATGTTTTTTTAGGAGATATGAGTGTAGTAGGACCGCGCCCACATATGGAAAGTCTTTCTATTGAATATAGAAAAGATGTACACAACTATATGGAACGACATGCAGTAAAACCAGGAATAACTGGGCTTGCGCAAATTAGTGGTTACAGAGGAGAAGTAAGAAAAAAATCAGATATTAAAAACAGAGTTAGATTGGACATTTTCTATATAGAAAACTGGTCTTTTTTCCTCGATGTAAAAATCATTATAAAAACGGTATTAAATATCTTTCAAGGAGACGAAAAAGCATACTAATTGGTTCAAAAAAAGGACATATCTATAGCTATTGTATTGTATAAGGAAAATCCTCAAATCCTTCAAAAAACTATTGATAGTGTCTTGAAAATACCGTTAACAAAACACTTATTTTTAATAGATAATTCACCAACAAACGATTTACAAAGTTTAGCTAATCATCCAGATATAACCTACATAAAAAACGAAAAAAATATAGGTTTTGGCGCAGCAAATAACTTAATTAAAAATCAAACTGAAATTACCTCCACATTTCATTTAGTGTTAAATCCAGATGTAGTTTTTGAACCAGATATAATTGTAAAACTTATTCATAGCTTAAAAGCATATAAAGAAGTAATGATGATTGCTCCACGTGTTGTTTTTCCTAACGGAAGTCATCAGTTCACAATTAGAAAATATCCCAGCTTGTTTGATCTAATTATTCGAAAGCTTACTATTTTTAAAAATAGAATTCATGATAAAGAGTATAGAAATGAAGAAGTAACAACCCCTTTTTTTCCTGAGGTAATCCACGGTTGCTTTATGCTTTTTAAAACAGAAGATTTCTTAAAGATAGGAGGTTTTGATGAGCGTTATTTTCTGTATATGGAAGATGTCGATCTATGTAAAAAGATAGATGCTTATGGCAAGCAAAAAATGTACGACTCTTCTGTTTCTGTTTCTCATGTTTTAATGAAGGGATCATCAAAAGAAATGAAGCTCTTTTTTTATCATCTATCCTCAGCAATAAAATATTTTTTAAAGTGGTAAATAAATTATATTTGCACCTCAACAACACAACAAAATGAATATTTTAATCTTAGGCTCTGGAGGAAGAGAGCACGCATTTGCCTATAAGCTTTCTCAAAGTAAAAAAGTTAATCAACTATTTGTTGCTCCAGGAAACGCAGGAACTTCAAAAATTGCGACAAACGTAGCAATTAACCCAGTTGATTTTAAAGCAATAAAAGAAACCGTTTTAGAAAAGAAAATACATATGGTTGTTGTAGGACCCGAAGCTCCTTTGGTTGAAGGAGTTCATGACTTTTTTCTTGCCGACGACCAGTTAAAAGACATCCCTGTTATTGGACCTAAGAAAGATGGTGCTTTACTAGAAGGAAGTAAAGACTTTTCTAAACAGTTTATGCTAAAACATAACATACCTACAGCACAATATCAATCATTTACAAATACTACCTTAAAAGAAGGTAAAGCATTTTTAGAAACGCTTAAAGCACCTTATGTTTTAAAAGCAGATGGTTTAGCTGCAGGAAAAGGAGTTCTAATATTAAATACTCTCGAAGAGGCGAAGAAGGAGTTAGAAGAAATGTTAACAAACGAAAAGTTTGGAGAAGCATCATCTACTGTTGTCATTGAAGAATTTTTAGATGGAATAGAGCTTTCTGTATTCGTATTAACAGATGGTAAAAGTTATAAAATATTACCTTCTGCTAAAGACTACAAAAGAATTGGAGAAGGAGATACAGGTTTAAATACAGGTGGAATGGGCGCAATATCGCCAGTTCCTTTTGCAGATCAAGATTTTTTAGATAAAGTTGAAGAACGAATTGTTAAACCTACAGTTAATGGTTTACAGAAAGATGGAATAGACTATAGAGGCTTTATTTTTATAGGCCTCATGAATATCAACGGAAACCCATTTGTTATAGAATATAACGTAAGAATGGGAGATCCAGAAACAGAAGCAGTATTACCTAGAATTGAATCTGATTTATTTGATTTATTTGATGGAGTTGCTCATCAAAACTTAGAAGAGAAATCATTTAGTGTTACCGATAAGACAGCGACAACAGTTATGTTAGTTTCTGGCGGTTATCCAGAAGCATACGAAAAGGCTAAAGAAATTACTGGTTTCGAAACAATTGAAGACTCTATTGTATTCCATGCAGGAACGAAAATAGATGCAGATAAAGTTGTTACAAACGGAGGTAGAGTACTGGCAATAACATCTTTAGGTAACTCCATTGAAGAAGCATTATCAACTACCTATAAGAATATTGATAATATTTCTTTTGAGAAGATGAATTATAGAAAAGATATAGGATTTGATTTAAAGTAGATAAATCAAATTACAATAGTACCAGAAATTACGATGTGTTAATTTCTGGTACTATTTTAAATTAAGGTCTCCTTACCAAGGGTAAACGAAAATTCTGAACCTTCACCAAACTCACTTTTAAGAAGTATTGTTTCATTGTGAGCTTCAATAATATGTTTAACGATAGATAAGCCTAATCCTGAACCACCTTGTTCTCTCGACCTACTTTGATCTACTCTATAAAAACGCTCAAATAATCTAGGTATATGTTCTTGTTTAATACCTTCACCGTTATCAGAAATTTTGATGATGAACTTATTTTCGTTGTAATTCTCAACACTAGCAGTAGTAATACCGCCTATTTTTCCATATTTAATTGAATTAACAATTAAGTTTATCAATACCTGTTCTACGCGTTCAATATCTCCTTTTACAATTAACGGATATTCATAGATTTTGTCAAAGACTAATTTGATATTACGTTTTTTAGCCTTCATTTCGAACAGATCAAAAACGGTTTGTATCAGTTCGATAATATTAAAAGGTTCAATTTTCATTTTCATTCCATCTGTTTCTAATTTGGCAATCATATCCAGATCTTTAACAATAGAAGTTAAACGCTCTACACCTTTATTCGCTCGCTCAAGATATTTATCTCTTATTTCTTTGTCGTTTGCTGCACCTTCTATTAAGGTTAAAATATAACCTTGAACAGTGAACAAAGGGGTTTTAAGCTCATGAGCAACATTTCCTAAGAAATCTCTACGAAAAGAATCCCTTTCTGTTAAGTTTGCGATTTCCACCTTTTTATCTTCAACATATTCCTCTACAGTTTTGGTAAATTCATCAATATCCGTAGTTACTTTATCTCTTTTTAAATCATTAACATCTAAAATCGAAATATCTTCATATAATTTTTTAACTCTCTGGTATATAAAGTGTTCTGCTCGATATTGAATTACAAAAAAAGAGACAATAAATAAAATTAAACCAAATATAATTACAGAAATTGTACCAAGAGAATTAAAGAAAAATAGATAAGAAAATACAGCGACAAAAATAGAGATTACTGTAAGGTATAATGCTGATACCAGTGCATAATTATATGTTTTTTTTAATTTTTTCATAATGCAAAAAAGACTACCGTTTTTGGGTAGTCTAAAATTAATATTTTTAGTGTTGAATTACCTATCTGTTTCTAAAACAAATTTGTAACCTACTCCTTTTACCGTTTTAAAGTGATGATCTCCTATTTTTTCTCGTAATTTTCGAATATGAACATCGATTGTTCTACCACCTACAACAACTTCATTACCCCATACATTATCTAGAATAGTTTCACGCTTAAATACTTTACCTGGTTTTGAAGTTAATAAAGAGAATAATTCAAATTCTTTTCTAGGTAATGTAATTTTTTCCTCACCTTTAAAAACAACATATTCATCTCTATTGATAAGTATGTCTCCTATCTTAGTGGTAGCTTCAGAAGCAGTATCAGTTTTCAAACGACGTAATAAAGACTTAACTTTACTAACTAAAATTTTTGGTTTAACAGGTTTTGTAATATAGTCATCAGCACCAGCATCAAACCCAGCTACCTGAGAATAATCTTCCCCCCTTGCAGTAAGAAAGGATATAATAACATTTTCGAGAGGTTTTACAGATCTTATTTTTTCACAAGCTTCAATACCGTCCATTTCAGGCATCATAATATCTAAAAGAATTAAATGTGGCGTTATTTTCTTTGCCATTTTAACTCCTTCAGCACCATTTATAGCTGTATAAACTTGGTATCCTTCTGATCTTAAATTATATCCGACTATTTCTAAAATATCTGGTTCATCATCAACCAATAAAATTTTAATGTCGTTAGTATTCATAGGTCTATTTCGATTAAAAACAACTCAAAAGTAACGATTTAATCATAAACATAGTTAAAGGCATATTAACTTAATGTTGATTTAATATTAACAAAAAGAATTTTCTTAATTATTAATAACCAATCATTTAATTTTATAATTATTTTTTTTCTGTAGTTTAATGGTACGTAATTTCTTAATTTTATCGCCAATTCGAAACTTAAAATTATGAAAAGAAACTACTTTTTACTTCTATTAACTGTGTTAACTACATTTTTTTCTTTTGGGCAAGAGAATCAAGGTTATATTACTTTTGATAGCAGAGCACAAGGTCATATAGATGATCGCGTAATTAATGTTCTAAACGAACAATCAATGGATCCTAGTATCAATATATTCTCACCAGCAAGCGGTCAGATTTTTGATGCAAATACTACGAACATAGATATTGCGTATGATATTTTAGATTTTCCAGATTTTGATGGATTAATTATTTTTTCTGTAAAAGAGGATGGTGATTTTATAATAACTGATAATGTTATAACATCAACAAATATTAACTTAGATGTTAGGTCAGGCAGAGTTTATGAGGTAATAGTATCTTTAAGAGACTCTTTCCAGAATCCTTATTCACCAGATATAACATCTACAATCAACTTCTCTGTAGCAGCCCCAGCAGCTGAACCATCGATCGTGATAACATCACCAACGGAAGGACAAGTCTTTGATGCAACAAAAAATAATGTAACGGTTAATTACGAGATTAAAGATTTTCCTGGCTTTACTTTAGGTTCCGATGGCTCGATACTATATGAGGTAGAAAGAAATGGAGTTACTATTCTGACTCAAGATGATTTTACAGGATCAAGTTTTGAGGTAGATTTGTTACCCAACAGTTCATATAGGGTAACAATGGAATTGGTTGATGCTTCAAGAAATTCATTTTCACCAGCTATTAAAACCACAGTTAATTTTTCTATAGCATCTACAACTGCAGAACCTTCAGTGGTGATTACATCACCAACAGAAGGACAAGTCTTTGATGCTGGAACAACGAGTGTGACATTTTTATATGATGTTTTAAACTTCCCTGATTTTGAAAACGGTACTGTTAATGGTTTTGTTAGTTATACACTAAGTAAATCAGGTAATCCAACGACAACTTCAGTAATACAACCGCCAGGAGTTCAAGTTTCAAGAGCAGTAAGTGCAGGTGATTATTTTGCTCAAGTAGAACTGTTAGATAGTGCGAAAGAATCTTTTTCACCAGCGATTATCACTTCAGTAAACTTTTCAGTTTCAACAGCAACAGCAGAACCAAGTATTAATATATTTTCGCCTACAAATGGAGAGGTTTTCGATGCAGGAACAACAAGTGTAGATGTTTCATACGATATTTTAAACTTTCCTAGTTTTACACCAGGAGCAGATGGTTTTGTGGTATACACATTGAATGAAGACGGCGCAGTAGTGTATACTAATAACGATACAAGAGATGCCACAATTAGCAATTCAGTAAGTTCTGGGAAAAGTTATCAGGTAATTATAGAATTAACTGATGCAGGAGGAAACCCGTTTTCACCAGCAATAAAGTCAACAATCGATTTTTCTGTAGCATCCACAACTGCAGAACCTTCAGTAGTTATCACATCGCCAACAGAAGGTCAAGTTTTTGACGCAAGTACAACGAATGTAACATTTTTATATGATGTTTTAAACTTCCCTGATTTTGAAAATGGTACAATTAGCGGTTTTGTTAGCTATACATTTAGTAAATCTGGTAATCCAACGACAACAACAGCTATTCAGCCAGCAGGAGTTCAAGTTTCAAGAGCAGTAAGTGCAGGGGATTATTTTGTTCAGGTAGAATTATTAGATAGTGCAAAGGAATCTTTTTCACCAGCGATTATAACTTCAGTGAATTTCTCAGTTCTAGCTACAGCAGAACCAAGTATTAATATATTTTCACCAGAAGAAGGGCAAATTTTTGATGCAGGAACAACGAGTGTAGATGTATCATACGATATTCTAGATTTCCCTAGTTTTACACCAGGGTCGGACGGTTTCGTTGTATATACATTGAAGGAAGATGGAGAAGTTACATATACCAATAATGATATAAGAGATGCTACCATTAGTAACCTAGTAAGTTCTGGAAAAAGCTATGAAGTAACTGTAGAATTAATTGATGCTTCAGGAAATCGATTCTCGCCAGAGATAAAATCAACAATAAACTTTTCAGTAGCAAATTCTACTGTTGAGCCGACACTTGTAATTACGTCACCTTCAGAAGGAAGAGTTTTCGATGCTGTAAAGAATAAAGTAACAATTAATTATGAAATTAAAGACTTTCCTGGCTTCACTTTAGGAACTGATGGATCAATAACATACGAAATAGTAAGAAATGGAGATCCTGTTTTTATTCAAGATGATTTTACTGGTTCAAGCTTTGATGTAGATGTGTCACCAGACAATAATTATACAGTAATGATGGAATTAGTTGATGCATCAAGAAACCCGTTTTCACCAGCGATTAAAACATTCGTGAACTTTTCGGTTTTAGCTACAACAACGGAACCAAGTATTAATATTTATGCACCGTCAAATGGTGAAGTTTTTGAAGCTAGTACAACAAATGTAGATGTTTCTTATGATATCTTAAACTTTCCTAGTTTCACGCCAGGATCAGACGGTTTTGTAGTGTATACACTGAAAGAAGATGGAGCAATTATATACACCAATAACGATACAAGAGATGCTACGGTTAGTAATACTGTAAGTTCAGGAAAGAGCTATGAAGTAACAATAGCATTAGTTGATGCTTCAGGAAACCCGTTTTCACCAGCAATACAATCAACAACAAACTTTTCTGTAGCAACATCAACAGCAGAACCTTCAGTGGTTATTACATCACCAAAACAAGGAGGTTTCTTATCACCAAACACAACTCAGGTTATTGTTAATTATGAAATTAAAGACTTTCCTGATTTTATTCCTGGTTCAAATGGCTTTATAAGATATCAAGTTTGGAAAAATTCAGATTTAGTAATTGCGGAAGATAATCTTATAGATATCTTTTTCGACGTAACTCCAGGATCATATCAAGTTACGGTTGAGTTATTAAATGATTCTAAAGAAGAATTTTCTCCTAGAATATTAACGTCAACTTCATTTTTTATTGAAGATTCATTTAGAAAGGTAGAAAGTTTAGAAGTTTTAGGATTTTCAGATAGAGATGCTTTTTATGAGCTTACTGAAGCTGTTACGATAACTTATGATACACAGAACGACAGAAATCAGAAATATATTCAAGATGCAACCGCTGGATTTTTAGTAGATGATGAAAATGGAATTTTAGCAACAAATTATAACGTTGGTGATGCCATTATTGGTTTAAAAGGACAATATATAGAAGATGTGGAAGGTAAGAAGTTTATTCCTGTAGCAGAACCAACAGATATTGTTTCGTCTGGGAATACAGTTCCAGCAAAAAGTTTTTCATTAAAAGAACTAAAAGATAATATTTATAAGTACCAATCGCAAAGGGTAACAGTAGAAAATGTGAGTTTTGATATTGCTGACGGAACAGTAAAATTTGACAGTTCAATTACAAGAGATTACACGATTTCTAGTGGAGGAGAAAAAATGAATTTTAGATTAGAGTTTGATAATTCAGATCTTGAAGGAACAATTATTCCAGAAGGAACTTTTAACATAACAGGAATAGCTGCGATTCCTTCAACGAGTACAAAATCTAAAAAATCAGTTACAGGTTTACCACAGATTTACGGACTTCAACTAAATGGTATAGTTGCTGGAGTAGGAGAAAATACTATTGAAGGTTTTACCGTTTATCCTAATCCAGTAAATAAAGGAACGATTACTTTAGGTACTTCTTCATTTGATAAAAAAGAGATTTCTATTTTTAATATTTTAGGTGAAAAAGTTTTTACAGCTAAAGTTTTTGGAACATACAATAAGATCACTATAAATGAATTAAATTCAGGAGTATATATCTTAAAAGTCACAGAGTCAGGAAGAATTGCAACTAAAAAATTAATTGTAAAATAAACCTCAATACATTAATAAAAATAGCGCTTCTGATAAAGAAGTGCTTTTTTTGTTAAAAACCAGACACTTAACATTAAGTTAATGTGTTTTGTTAAGTTAAACATCTTATAATTTTCTAATTTTGAGGGCATTTTTAAATTTGAAATTCATGAAAAAAAATTACTTTTTAACACTAGTACTAACGTTACTTTTAACATCAATATACGGTCAGGATTTACTGATAACAGGAATTATTGATGGGCCATTACCAGGTGGGTTACCAAAAGGGATAGAGCTTTATGTTGTTAATGATATTGCTGATATGAGTATCTATGGAGTAGAATCTACAACAAATGGAACAGCAGCAGCAGGAGTTGAATTTACATTTCCAGCTGACACCTATACTGCAGGTACATACGTTTATGTTGCTACTGAAAGTGCTGGGTTTAATCAATACTTAGGAGTTACTCCTCAATATGAAGATAATGTTGTGGGTATAAATGGGGATGATACCGTTATTTTATATAAAAATGGAGCAATAGAAGATTCAATTGGAAGAATTGGTGAAGACGGAACAGGAAAAGACTGGGATCACAAAGACGGTTGGGCTTATAGGAAAGATGGTAAAGGCCCAAATGCAACTTTTGATGCTACTGAATGGACTTTTAGTGGTGCTGATGCTTTAGATGGTTGCGATAAAAGTGATGATTCAGGAACAAATGGTGAATGTTCATCTGTATTTCCAGTAGGAACTTACAAGAGTGTAGCTTCTACAACTCCAGAACTATCAATAACGTCACCTACTGATGCCTCAACAATTAGTTTTACAGATATGGCTACAGTTAAGTTTTCAGTGGATAATTTTACCATTGCAGCTGGAGGTGCAGGAGATGGTTTTATTAAATGGAAGCTTAACGGAGTTGATCAAGCAGATAAATTTAACACAGACGATATTACTTTTACCTCAACTGGAGGTACAATGTATACTGTTTATATTGAATTGGTAGATAATAGCGGTAATGTGTTGGCAACTCCAATAAATGATACTGTTACTTTTACCGTAGGATTTCCTTGCGATTTACAATTAGAAACAATAACAAAGACATGCAGTACAGAGACAGCAGGAGTTGATATGTATTCGGTCTCAATAACTTTTACTGGAGGAAATACTTCTACATATGTTTTAGCATCTGATCAAGGAACAGTTGGAGGTGATGATCCTTCATCTATGGCTACAGGAACTATAACTATTACAAATATTAATGAAGGAACGGATATTGTATTTACTGCAAAAGGAGACGTATCTAATAGTAGCTGTGATTTATCAAGGAATATTAGTAGCCCAGTATGTAAAGCGTTACCTTTTATTGAAACGTTCGATTATACAGATGGAGCTATTTTATCAGATCAAGTTGATTGGGATATCACAAGTACATCTAGCGATGATATTGTTGTGAGTTCTGGTAACCTAGAGTATACGGGTTTAAAGGCTTCAACTGGTAATAAAATAACATTTGACGGAGTTGGTAGTGATGTCGTTACTAGATTCACAGATGTAAGTTCTGGTAAAATTTATGCATCTTTCTTATTTAAAGTATCTGCTTTCCAAACTGGAACGAATCCTGATACTACAGATGGAGGCTATTTCGCTTTATTTGTTAATAATAATTCATTTCAAACAAGAATATGGGTAAGACCTAATCCTGATACAAGTGGAACAACTTATGATATAGGTTTTGGTAAAGAGTCAGAAAATCCTCCATTTAGTACAACAACATACAATATTGATGATGTATTATTTATTGTTACGGAATATGATATGGATTCAAAGACAGTTAGTTTATGGGTAAACCCAGGAACAGCTACTTTTGAAGCTGCTGCACCAACTCCTGATTTAGGAAATAATGATTCAAATCCACCATCAGCGATTAATGGATTTGTATTGAGACAAGATTCAGCAAATGAAACACCAAGCATTGAAATTGACGAATTAAGAATTGGTAGAACTTGGGCTGAGGTAACTCCAAAAGAGGCAACAGCATCGGTTAAAGAAAATGAAATAGAAGGTTTTGCAGTATATCCTAATCCAGTTAGTGGGAAGACATTTACACTAACAACGTCATCATTTGATAAAAAGGAAGTTTCAGTTTTCAGTATTTTAGGAAAAGAGGTTTTAAAGACTAAAGTTTCTGGAACAAACAATACAGTAAATATCGCTGGTTTAAACTCAGGATTATACATCGTAAAAGTTGTTGAAGCTGGTAAAACGGCAACGAGTAAACTTATTATTAAGTAAATTTATATACAAATTTAATATATTAAAAAGAGTGCCTTTTAAGGCACTCTTTTTTTATATTTAAAATCTAAGAAAGTAAAAGAGAAGAATGAAAAAGAGTATTGTATTAATTATGGTTTTATGTTTAAGTCATTCTTATAGTCAGTCTAATTATCAAAAGTTTAAAAAACTATCTGCACCCAAAAAGTGGTGGGTTATTTTACATCCATTTAAGGCTAGTAAAGCATTAAGAATTTCAAAGGAAATAAAGTTAATAGCCGATAGTATAGGAAGAACAAATGTATTAGATAAAGATAAATCAGGAGGACAAGTTGATGCTTTCAGGCATGCGTATTGGATGGCTAGGCTGCACCAAGAAATAGGAAAATCAGCGGCAAGGTCGTTAGGTAAGGCCCATGAAAAAGAGAATTATTTAATGTATAAAAAACTCCAATTGGAAGAAGGAATCGTACCAGATAAAGTTTCATCTGAAATGGATCTATTTAATAATGATGTAGGATTATCTTTAACAAGGAAGGGAATTGAAGTTTCAAAAAAAAGTATTGTTTATAAAGTTATTAATGCAATAACTACTGGTAAAATGAAAGTTATTAGGAAGAACAAAAAAGGAGATTTTTTAACATGTAATGGGACTATTATCAAAAAAGAGTCACTCAAAAAAAAGTGGAAGAATAATAAATGCTTAGTAACTTCTAATTACAGCCGTAATTAATGGTATTTTACTTTACGTAGCACTCTAATAACATCTTTATATTTGATATAAGTCGTTTTATCCTCCAGATTTTTAATATAAATTTTTGCTTTTTCTAATTGCTCTTTGGCATCTAAAAAGCCATTTAAATAACAAATTAGATAGTTGTTAGGTAGTCGGTACACATCCTCGTGTTCAGTTACAGATAGAGGAATGTTATTTTCAATTTTATAAACTACATTGTTACTGATTTCATAAATATGATTTATAATTGTAGTATCATAATTTGGAGGTTCAAATAAAAACTCTTTTATAATCTCTAGTTTACCATTATTGTTGAAATGTATAATTGTTTTCTCAAGAGGGTAGTGTGCTTCGTCTTTTTCTAGTCCTAATAATATGTATTCAATAATAATGAAAGAGTGATCATTTATTTTTATTTTAACTTCATCTAAGGCAGAGTAGAATAATTGAACTTGTTCGTTAATTAACTCTATATCTACGCGAGAAAAGAATACGCTATCCTTTGTTGTCGACTTTTTACCCGCCCAACAGAGTACGAACTGTTCTTTAAAAACCTTATATTTTGGATTATACTCATTTTTATGTCTATTAAAGAAATCAAAAACACCGTCTAAGGTTAATTGAATATTATTACTTGCATTTTTTTCGATAGCTTCAACAATATTTTTATTGCTGTTACCAAGTATAAAATCACCTTCAACAGGTAAAGAATTACTACCTCTTCTGTAGAACACTGTTTTTTTAGGATATTTCCATGTATTCTTAGATAAATAGGAAGACTCTTTATTTGGAAGAATAGTAACTAGCCCGATAACTTTATATCTTGGTAGCCCAGGAAAAGGAATGTTTTCGTATTGAATTTTTGGAGGATTAATTAGATAGGCATTTACTAGGTTTTGAATTTTACTATCGTCAAAAAAATCTACGCCAATAACCTGATTATTCTCATCTCTAATCCCAATGACTATATATGAATTGTTTTCGGGGTTTGAATTAGATAATGCGCATACGTGTTTGATGAATTTAGCTTTTCCTTCCTTATTACTAAGCGATAACTTTTCTTTTTTATCATAAAAACTATTTTCATCGTTGTGTGATAATAAATTTTTAATGAGTAATCGCTTGTTAATCATTATTACGCTACTTTTTCACCTCTGCTTGCTTCATATAATAAAAACCAATCTTGAAGGCTTAAATTGATGTTTTTAGCATTGTTGGCGTTTTTTATACGGTTTATTTTAGTTGTTCCTATTACAGGAATAATTTTCGCAGGATGTTTAAGAACCCAAGCTAATAATAATGCATCTTTAGTAGTATTATATTTTTCAGAGAGATTAGTTAATAAATTATTGATTCTTTCTGCCTGATCTGTAGTTAAAGAAAATAAACTCCCCAAAGGACTCCAACTCATAGTTTGTATTTCCTCTTTTTGTAAATAATCTAATACTCCATTATCTATTGCAGTGTGTTGTACTAAAGAAAATTCAATTTGATTGCCTGTAATTGGAACCTTTGTGTTCAAAAGCTCAATTTGATTTTGGGTGAAATTGGAAACTCCAAAGTCGATGATCTTTCCTTGTTCTTGTAGTGTTCTTATGGCTTCAGAAATTTCATCAGCTTGCATTAACGGACTTGGTCTGTGTAATAAAAGTACATCTAAATAATCGGTATGTAAATTTTTGAGAGAGGTTTCAACACTCCACATAATATATTCCTTGGAATAATCATAATGTTTAACACTATTAGGTCTAATCTCTGTATCATATTGAATACCACATTTAGAAATAACTTGAATTTTATCGCGTTGGATTTTACTTTCAGCAAAAGCTTTACCAAAAGCTAATTCGGTAGTATATCCACCATAAATATCAGCATGGTCGAAGGTTGTATTACCTTCATCTATACAAGAATTTAATAAAGAAATCATTTCTTGAGTGGAAAAGTTACTTCCCCATTCACCCCAAGACATACAACCAATTATAATATCAGCAAGTTTTGTTTTCATTTTTAGTCTTTGTGTAAAATAGTGGCACTAGCTTGTGCAGTTGGATAAACAATTAAATCTTCAATATTAACGTGATAAGGTCTAGTTATTACGAAGTATATAATATCTGCAATATCTTCAGCTTGTAGCGCATTGTATCCTTGATAAACTGACTCTGCTTTCTTTGTATCACCTTTAAAACGAACATCAGAAAATTCAGTTTCTACAGCACCAGGATGAATAGCCGATACACGAATATTATGTTTGTTTAAATCAATACGCATAGCTTTATTTAGAGCATTAACAGCAAATTTTGAAGCACAATATACATTTCCATTTGGATATACTTCTTTACCAGCAATAGAACCAATATTTACAATAAAGCCGCTATTATTTTCTATCATTTTTGGCATAATAGCTTTTGAAACGTAGAGTAGCCCTTTAACATTGCCATCAATCATTGCATCCCAATCTTCTATACTTCCATCTTGAATAGTACTTAAGCCATGAGCATTACCCGCATTATTGATTAAAATATCTATGTTTTTAAAGTCTTCAGGCAAGCTATTTATGGCTGTTATAACATCATTATTAAATCTAATATCAAACGTTAATGTGTGAACATTGGTGAGTTTTGATAATTCATCTTTAAGCTCTTGTAACTGTGCTGTTCTTCTTCCACATAGTACTAAGTTGATATTTTTTTTTGCAAATAGTTTAGCCGTGGCTTTGCCGATTCCTGAGGTAGCTCCTGTTATAAAAGCAGTTTGCGACATAAGTTATAATTGTTTTTATAAAGGTAAAGTTTTTAATGTAAATGATAGGTTATTAAAACTAAAAAACCGCCCCTAGGAGGAGCGGTTTATTTTAATTGGTTATACTAATAACCAACCAAAAATCAACTAACCAAACTTTATTTTAAAATCTTTCTATCTACTTTTTTCCTTTTTATTTTAGTACGTTTTCTACCATTGTTTCTTACCGGTTTTTTTGCTATTTTCTTATTCTTACCTTTTAAAAACTCGATGTAACCTCTTCCTGAAAACGTATACACTGTTTTAGTGTTTAAATGTAACAGTTCAACTGTTCCATCATTAATAACGCTTAATTCGAATTCTTCAGTATCTCCATTGTCATAATTAAGTGTTAAATATTTTAGATCTCCATAACCGTTAATATCTTCTATAATATAATCACCTACAAAGTCCCATTTTATTAAATCAATATCTATGCCAAAACCATCGTGAGATGAATAGAATGTAGTATTGTTTTCTGGGGTAAATTGTAAGTAATTTTCCTTATCAAAAGGGTTTGGTACACCATTACGTGCATCAGTTCTTTCCCAAGCAACATACTCTTGTAAAAAGTATTCTATATTTTCATTAAATAATTTAGTATAGTCAAAATTATCTCTTTGGTAACCGATTAAAAAGTAACTAACATTTCTGTTGATATCGTCTAGTCGAATCTCGTTATTTGATAATTGAACAACTTCAAAACTGTAAACACCATCTAACCTGTGGTTGGTCTCAATTACTCCATCATTAAAAGAACGGTAATTACCAATCTGAATGCCTAAACCATTACCACTAATACCAATGTCAACAATATTATTGTTGGCAAATAAACGGCCGTTTAAAAAAGAAACAGTAAATGCTTTTGATAGGTAAGGAACTTCGGCTGAACCAGTTGTTCTATGGAAATCGATATACCATAAGTCATAACCAGAAACAACCTCTTCTAAAGAAACAAAATCGTCTACTACAACATCTTCATTAACTACAACACAAGAAGTAAGTGTTGTTATGGATATAAGTATTCCAAATAGTATTTTTAAAGTTTTCATACACATTCGTTTTATGGTTATGATACTACTATTCCAAAATACGTGCCAAAAATAAAAAACCGCTATAATTAGTGGTTTCTTGACTATTGCATGAATATTCTTTTCCCTTCTTTTAAGTTTTTTATTTTGTGGTATTTCGTTTTTTTATTCTCTATATAACTAACAACGACTTCACTATCATTTAGGTCAAAAGGTACTTTAGTTTTAGATTCTGGTGGTTTATTGCCATATTCCTCAACGCTATTACTATGCATTTGTAAATCACTAGCATTATTAACAGTACTGGTAGAAAATTGAGCCATTATAGAAGTTTCGTTTTTAACCTTCTTGTAACTTACTTTTCTTCTATTGTTTTTATAGAAAATACTATCAAATAAGATTTCTTTATCAGCCTTGTATGTAATATTGATGTTGGTCCCACTTACACCAGGCACTCCACCAACCCAATTTGTATATGTTGCTTCAGTAACTTTGAAAGGAGGAGTCTCCTCAAATTTAGAACTAGCACATTTTGTTAAAGAAAAAAGTAATATAGGTAAGGAAAGTAATTTCAAAAATTTCATCATTAATGTTTTTTAATCAGGTTTCAAGTTTTATACCAAAGTACAAATTTATATGAAACTCTATTCATAGCTTTAAATTTATGAATTATTTGAATAACTGGAAAAGTAAGTCTATTTGAATTAAGTATTTAGATAAGTTGGAGATCAAAAAAGTGATAATAATTTTACCATTCTGATTGTTTTAATAGAAATAGTAACTAGAATTAAGTGCTTAAGGAAGGACTAGATTTAGTATCTTAGAACAATGAAACAAGAAATCCCTCTTTTCGATGTTCTTATTATTGGAGGTGGTTTGGCAGGATTAACAAATGCCATTCATTTAACAAAATTCGGAAAACGTGTACTTATAATTGAAAAGAATGCATACCCCCAACATAAAGTATGTGGAGAGTATATTTCAAATGAAGTATTACCATATCTATTTTTTTTAGGAATAAACCCTTTTAATTCAAAAGCGGTGGCGATTGATAGATTTCAATTAAGCACAACAAAAAATAAAGTAATTTCTGCGGATCTACCTTTAGGAGGCTTTGGGATTTCTAGATATACATTTGATCATCTTTTAGCCAATAAAGCAAAAGCTCAAGGAACTTTATTTAAGCACGATGTTGTAAAAAGTGTCAATTTTACAAACAATCAATTTGAAGTTATAACGAAAGAAAATCAAAAATACACTGCTAAAGTAGTCATTGGAGCATATGGGAAACGATCTATGTTAGATGTTAAGCTAGAAAGAAATTTTATAAAAAAGAAATCTCCTTATTTAGCGGTAAAGATGCATGTAAAAGGTACTTTTCCGGAAGATTTGGTAGGGTTACATAATTTCAAGGGTGGATATTGTGGGGTCTCTAAAGTAGATAATAACACGATTAATTTGTGTTATATAACCAATTATACATCCTTTAAAAAGTATGGAGATATCCATAGTTTTCAAGAACATGTTATATTCAAGAATCATTTTTTAAAGAAACTATTTAATGAGACTATTCCTGTTTTTGATAAACCATTAACAATTAGTCAGATTTCTTTTCAAACTAAAAAACCAATTGAAAATCATGTGCTTATGTGTGGAGACGCAGCAGGAATGATTCATCCACTTTGTGGCAATGGAATGGGAATGGCGATTCAAAGTGCGCAAATAGCATCTAAGTTAATTTTAGAATACATAAACGGAACTATTTCTTCTAGAAAAGAACTTGAAAAACGGTATATTAGGCAATGGAACAAAACATTTAAGTACAGATTAAAAGTAGGTCATTTTATAGCCATGTTGTTCAGGAAAGATCGGATAGCAGAAATAATGTTAATGATACTCAAACGAATTCCTTTTTTAGTACCTATAATTATTAAGCAAACCCACGGAAAACCAATGAAAGTATAATGGATTTCTTTATCAATACAACTCATAGAAGTAACAAAGAGGAAATTATGGATGATTTCTCCATTGGAGGAGACTTATTACGTGATACTTTGAATAAATTAGAACGTATAAATCGTTGGTTAGGAGGTAATAAAGTTACAGTAAATGGTTTACAGAAAATATTAAAAAATCACCCTAAAGAAAAAGAAGTAACCATTGTAGATTTAGGTTGTGGACACGGAGATATCTTGCGTGATGTTGCAGACTTTGGTAGAAAGCATGGATACAAAATGAAGCTAGTTGGTATAGATGCTAATCCAACAGCAATAGTTTATGCAAATGAATTGTCTCAACAGTACCCTGAACTTACATTTTCAACGGAAGATATTTTTTCGGATGGTTTCAAAAGTAGAAAATATGATGTAGCATTAGCAACACTTTTCACACATCATTTTAAAAATGATGAGTTGGTTTCGCTATTGAAAGATACCTTAAATTCAGCACGTGTAGGTATTGTTATAAACGATTTACATAGACATAAAGCGGCATATTATCTATTTATGTTATTATGTGTTTTTATAAAAAATAAAATGATTGTGGAAGACGGTTTAACCTCTGTATTAAGAAGTTTTAAAAGAAAAGACCTAGAAAAAATTGCAGAGAGAATCAACGTACAATCACAAATATCTTGGAAATGGGCATTTCGTTTTCAGTGGATAATTCAAAAATAAATGACAGTTAAAGTTCTATCAGTTGCTAAGCAACTTCCCAAATATTCAAAAGAAACAAAAGAAATCATACCTTTTGTGAAAATCTGGATGCAGAATCAAGAAGAACGCTTTCAACGTAAAGTGATTAAGCTTTTTGAAGGTGCAGGTGTCGATAAGCGTTATTCAATTATGCATCCAGAAGAAGTTTTTACAGCAACTTCTTTCGAAGAAAAAAATGATATTTACACAAGAGAGGTCGTTAAATTAGCCGAAGATTCAGTAAAAAAATCATTAGAAAAATCAAAGTTAAAAGCAACAGATATTGATTATATTATTACTGTAAGTTGTACAGGAATTATGATTCCTTCTTTGGACGCATATCTTATCAATTCTTTAAAAATGAAACAAGATATTATTCGTTTACCAGTTACCGAAATGGGTTGTGCGGCTGGAGTTTCAGGGATGATATATGCAAAGAATTTTTTAAAAGCTAATCCAAATAAAAGAGCCATAGTTGTTGCGGTAGAATCACCAACAGCAACCTTTCAACTTAATGATTACACCATGACCAATGTTGTGAGTGCAGCCATATTTGGAGACGGTGCAGCAAGCGTTATTTTATCGTCTCACGAAAACGATAAAGGCCCTGTAATGGTAGATGAAGCAATGTATCATTTTTACGATGCCACCCACATGATGGGATTTAAGCTAGTAAACACAGGACTGCAAATGATTCTTGATAAAGAAGTCCCACAAAAAATAGCAGATCATTTTCCCGCTATAGTACATCCTTTTTTAGAGCAAAATGATTTAACCATAGCGGATATTAATCATTTAATTTTTCACCCAGGAGGAAAGAAAATTGTTCAAACGGTAGAGGATTTATTTGGTGTTTTAGGGAAGAATATCAATGATACAAAGGAAGTATTAAAGCTTTACGGAAATATGTCGAGTGCAACAGTATTATATGTTTTAGAACGATTTATGGATAGCAATCTAGAAAAAGGAGAGCGTGGATTAATGTTAAGTTTTGGGCCAGGTTTTTCAGCACAACGCATCTTATTAGAATGGTGATTTAAAATGTAAAAGAGAATGAATATTGTTACTTCTTTGAAAGTAAGAACATGAGTCTAAAGGCAAGAGTTAGATATCAGACGCTTTTAGGTGAAAACCAAATAAAACGAAATAAAACTTGAACTCTAAAGAGATAATAGCACTATTACCATATAAGAAACCATTTCTATTTGTAGATGAAATTACTGCTGTTTCAGAAAATGGAAGTACAGGAAATTACAGGTTTAATAAAGATGCTTTTTTTTATAAAGGGCATTTTAAAGATAATCCAATAACTCCAGGTGTAATCTTAACAGAAACAATGGCACAAATAGGAGTCGTATGTTTAGGTATATTTTTACTGAAAGAAGAAATAAGCACAGGGCTGAATCCTCAAATTGCGCTTACTTCTAATCAGGTTGACTTCTTTTTACCAGTTTTTCCAGGTGAGAAAGTAATTGCTGTTTCGGAAAAAGAATACTTTCGATTTAACAAATTAAAATGTAGTGTAAAGCTATACAATGAAGAGGAGAAGTTAGTTTGCAGAGGTACTATTTCAGGAATGTTAACAACCAAAGAAGTATGAAAAGTAGAGTAGTTGTAACTGGGCTAGGTGTAGTAGCACCGAACGGAGTGGGAGTTCCAGCATTTACAAATGCATTAAAAAAAGGAATTTCAGGAATTACCTTTCATCAAAATCTTAAAGATTTAAACTTTTCGTGTTGTATCGGTGGAATTCCAACAGTTCCAGAAGCAATGAAACAGGCGTATTTGACACCACTCCAATTACGAGGTTTTTCAAGTTCAGGAATTTTATATGGATGCATAGCAGGAATAGATGCTTGGAAAAACGCAGGTTTTTCTGTTGAAGAAAATTCTGAATTAGATGTTGATACTGGAATGATATTCGGAGCAGGAACATCTGGAGTAGATAAATTTCGAGAAGCTATTTATAAAATTGATGCACAGAAAGTAAAACGCTTAGGAAGTACAGCTGTAGTTCAAACCATGTCTAGTGGTATAAGTGCATATTTAGGAGGAATTTTAGGGTTAGGAAACCAAGTTACTTCTAATTCTTCAGCATGTACAACTGGAACTGAAGCTTTATTATTAGGGTTTGAAAGAATTCAGGCAGGAAAAGCGAAACGCATGTTGGTAGGAAGTTGTAGTGATGATGGCCCGTATATTTGGGGTGGATTTGACGCTATGCGGGTAATGAGTTATAAATATAATGACTTCCCTGAAAAAGGATCTAGACCAATGAGTGCAAAAGCTTCAGGTTTTGTACCAGGAAGTGGTGCAGGTGCTTTAGTTTTAGAATCTCTAGAAAGCGCCAAGGAAAGAAATGCAACCATTTATGCTGAGGTTTTAGGAGGAAATGTAAATTCAGGAGGACAAAGAAATGGAGGAACCATTACAGCTCCCAATCCAGAAGCTGTTCAACGTTGTATCGTAAACGCTTTGAAAGATGCAGCAGTTTCTTCTTCTGAGATTGATGCAATTAATGGCCATTTAACGGCAACATCGAAAGATACATTAGAAATTGAAAATTGGTCAAAAGCGTTGCAAAGAAAAGGAGTTGATTTTCCATATATTAATTCGCTAAAATCAATGAACGGACATTGCTTAGCAGCCGCTGGAGCTATTGAATGTGTGGCAACAGTATTACAATTGAAAGAACAATTTTTATTCCCAAATATTAACTGTGAAGATATTCATTCAGGTATTGAAGCATTGATATGTACAGATAAAATTCCGAGGCAGAAAATGAATGTAGCATTAAATACAATAGCGAAAGCAAGTTTTGGTTTTGGTGATGTAAACGCATGTGTTATCTTTAAAAAATACAAATAGTAAACATGGATAAAGAAGTATTAATTTCTAAACTAAAAACGATTGTAAAACCTTACGTTCAAAATGATGAAGCGTTTACTAATTTAACTGAGGAGACAGATTTTATAAATGATTTGCATATAAATTCGGCGAATTTAGTAGATGTAATTTTAGATGTAGAAGATGAATTTAATATAGAAATTGATAATGAAGCTATGGAGAAAATGCTGTCCGTAAAAGCAGCTATGGAAATTATAGAAGAAAAACTTTCTAGTTAATGATAGGGAACGATATTGTTGATTTACAAATTGCAAAGCAACAAAGTAACTGGCTAAGAAAGGGGTTTTTAGAAAAACAATTTACGAAGCAAGAGCAAAATGAAATTTTGAATGCTAAAAATCCACACACGCATGTCTGGTTGTTGTGGAGTATGAAAGAAGCAGCCTATAAATGTTACGTTCAAGAATACCAACAGCGATTTTTCAATCCAAAAAAATTTAACTGCTCTTCAGTTTCACAAACAAAAGGTTTGGTTTCAATACATGAACACAATTATTATACAGAGTCAACAGTTACTTCAAGGTATATACATACAATAGCTTTTTGTAGACAGAACACAAAATCAAAAAAGGAATTGTTTCTGATAAAAGAGAAAGAGAATCAGAGTGCTATCATTAAGTCAAAATTATTAAGTTCTTTTTCAGAAAAGATGATATTAAAAAAAAATGGAGTAGGGATTCCTTATCTTTATTTAAATGAAGAGGAACAGAAAATTTCCTTTTCGATCTCACATCATGGTAATTATGGTGCATTTGTAATTCTCAAGTAAAATGGATGTAAAAAAAGAACTTTATATACTTTGTGAAACATATGTAAATCAACGTAAAGAAACCGTTGAAAAAGTGATGAAATCTAATAGAATAGCTCTAGAAGGAGAAACAAAGAGTTCGGCCGGAGACAAGCATGAAACAGGAAGAGCAATGTTGCAGTTAGAAATGGAGAAAGCAAGTCAGCAATTTGAAGTGGTCCAGAAAATGACAATGGTTCTACAGCAAATAAATATCATAAAAACTTCAGAAATAATATGTTTAGGAAGTATCGTTTATACAACTAAAGGTATTTATTTCTTAGCAATTAGTGTAGGTAAATTAATAGTAGAAAAAACAGAATATTATGTTATCTCGAGTTCTTCTCCCATTGGAAAATTATTATTAGGTAAGCAGAAAAACGATTCAATAGTTTTTAATGGAAATAAGATTGAAATCAAAGAGGTAACTTAAACCGAACACATATAGAAGTGTCAACGGTAATGTTAGTTTTATGAGTTAAAAATAAACGTGTATCATTAAGTTCTATTTCTATTAACCAATACGATCCTCTAAAATAATTATTTTTAATAATAGCTTTTAGTTCGGAGTTTTTAACGATATGTATTTGATGCGGATATAATATAAAGTGTTTACCATATAAGGTAATTTCGTTTACATCATCAAATAAAGAAGCAATATATGTACTCTTTGGGTTTTCATATAACTCTTTTGGATTACCACTTGTAAGAATTGTATGATCCTTAATAACAATTAATTGATCTGCAAAGGATAGTGCATCGTTACCATCATGAGTTGCTACGATACACGAAATTTTTTGTTGTTTCAGATAAGAAAATAAATTCCTTCGTAATGTACTTTTTTTAAAGTTGTCAATCTGACTAAAAGGTTCATCCAATAATAGTAATTCTGGTTCTTTTGCTAAAGCTCTAGCAATAGCAACGCGTTGTTGCTGACCACCACTTAAATTTTTAACTTTAGTATCTGCATATGACTCCATCTCAATAACCTCAAGAAGTTCTTGAGTTCTTAGCTTTGCTTCTTCAGGGTGAAAACGTGATAGAAATTTTGAAATGTTTTCTGTTACTGAGGTAAAAGGCATTAATTCAAAGTCCTGCGGAACATATTTAAAAAAATCCATTCCAGGGATTAGATGAGTACCAGGACCTAAAATTTCATTATTATCCCAAAACAGTGAGCCTTTATGTGTATCTAATAAACCATAAATAAGCTTTAATAAAGTAGACTTTCCACAACCACTTTCGCCCATAATACACAAGTGCTCACCTTTATTTAGTGAGAAGCTTATGTTTTGAAGTGTTTTTTTTTCTTCAGAATATGAAAAGGAAATATTATTTACTTGCAGCATATTAACAAAAATAAGTAAAGAAGAAGGTGAATAAAATAAAAAAGCTTCATTTTTTATTTTATTTTTTGGAATAAAAAAACCGACACATAAGTGCCGGTTTTAATATGAAAGTAAATTTATATTTTACCAAATCTTAACACGATCTTCAGGTTTTAAGAACATTTCGTCACCTTCTTTAATATCGAATGCTGAATAAAAAGCATCAACATTTCTTAAAGGCATATACGCTCTAAACATTCCTGGAGCATGAGGGTCTGTTTTAATTAAATTCTTTAAAGCATCAGGACGCGCTTTAGTTCTCCAAACTGTGGCCCACGATAAGAAGAATCTTTGTTCAGGAGTAAACCCGTCGATTTTACCGGGACGACCATTTTTTTCTAAGAAAATTTGTAACCCTTCATAAGCAGCATTTACACCACCTAAATCACCTATATTTTCACCTAGAGTAAATGTTCCATTTACGTGAACATCATCAATAGCAACCAATGCGTCAAACTGACCAATTAATGCTTTTCCTTCAGCAGTAAACTTTTCTAAATCTTGTGGAGTCCACCAGTTGTTTAAGTTACCATCACCGTCAAAACGAGAACCAGAATCATCAAAACTATGAGAAATTTCATGTCCAATTACAGCTCCAATACCACCGTAATTAACTGCTTCGTCAGCTTTATAATTATAAAAAGGAGGTTGTAATATAGCAGCAGGGAAAACAATCTCGTTGTTTACAGGATTGAAGTATGCGTTTACAGTTTGAGGAGACATACCCCATTCTGTTCTATCAACTGGCTTCCCTAATTTAGCCATGCTTTTATCGTAGTTCCATTTTGAAACATTTATAGCGTTTTCAAAATAACTACCACCTTCTTTGATTCCTTTTACTTGTAAAGCACTGTAATCTTTCCACTTATCTGGATATGCAATTTTTACAGTTAATTTATTCAGTTTATCTAACGCTTTTTGCTTCGTAGAATCTCCCATCCACGTTAAACCGTTAATACGCTTTTCGAAACCTAAACGTACGTTGGCAATCATTTCTTCAGCTTTTTTCTTAGCTTCAGGTGGAAACATTTTATCAACATATAATTTACCAATAGCTTCACCTATTGATCCGTTTACAGAAGCCAAAGCTCTTTCATCGCGAGGTCTTTGTTCTTTAGCACCTCTTAAATCTCTACTGTAAAACTCCCAGTTTGCTGTTTCTAAATCAGTTGATAACAATCCAGCAGCACTATTAACAATATTCCAGCGTAATAATGTCTTCATATCATCAACAGAGCGTTGTGTAAAAACATCACTCATTGCTTTAAAGTAATTAGGATCTGTAACGATTACCTTATCAATATCAGTTACACCAATTCCTTTTAAGTGAGCATTCCAATCAATTGCAGGTGCGATTTTTTGTAATTCCTCAACAGACATTGGATTATACATCTTACGAGCATCTCTACGATCTTCTTTAGTCATCATAGGTTTTGCTAAACTTTTTTCAAAAGCAACTACAGTAGCTGCATTCTTAGTTGCTGTAGCTTCATCTTCACCAAGCTCTTTAAACATTCTTGCTACAAAAGCTTCATATTTTTTTAACTTTTCTTTTGTGTCTTCGTCTTCGTCAACATAATAATCTCTAGATAACCCTAAGCCACCAGCACCTAAATAGCCAGCATTCATATTGCTGTTTTTAAGATCATTATACACGCCAAAGCCATAAAATGCCCCGCCTCCGTAAGGGGCCATTTTAGTGATATAATTTTCTACATCAACTTTAGTTTTAATTTCATCAACTTTTGCTAAGTAAGGTTTTAAAGGATTCATTCCTTGTTTATTACGATTTACAGTATCCATAATACTTTCGTAATAACTTACAGCTTTTTGTTGGTCACTGTCTATTTCATTTCCTTGTGTATCTTTTATTTTAGGAAAACTTCCTTGCTCAATAGCTTCATCTAAAATAGCAAGTACATCAGCATCAGTTCTTTTACGGAGTTCACTAAAACTACCCCAACGAGTTCTATCTGCAGGAATTTCAGTGTTTTTTTCCCAAGTACCGTTTACATAATTATAGAAATCGTTTGCTGGTTTTACATTAGTATCCATGTTTTCTAAAACAATTCCAGGAACTTTTTCCTCTTGTTTTTGGTCTGTTTTACAACTTATAGCTACTAAGGAAGCTACTGCAGATGTAAACAAGACTTTTTTAATGGTTTTCATCGTTTATTTGTGTTTAATTGGATTTGATATTAATTTTACTTTCCTCTTTCATGTTGTCTTACATTTTATAGTTAGATGTCATAAAGATACAAACGTTACAGACTAACCTTTTATTTTAACTTTATTAGTGCTCGGAAGCTCTTTAAAACCCATATTGAATAAGGTAAAGCCAAAGATATCAGCGTATTGTTCTATTGTTTTTGCAATTGGTGTACCAGCACCATGACCCGCATTGGTTTCAATTCTAATTAAAACAGGATTATCTCCCTTCTGTTTGTCTTGTAACTCGGCTGCAAATTTAAAACTATGTGCTGGAACAACGCGATCGTCATGATCTCCAGTAGTTACCATTGTAGCAGGATATTCAACACCTTTCTTAACATTATGAACAGGAGAATAGCCTTTTAGATATTCAAACATTTCTTTATTATCTTTTGAAGTCCCATAATCATAAGCCCAACCTGCACCAGCAGTAAATGTGTGGTAACGAAGCATATCGAGTACGCCAACTGCAGGTAATGCAACCTTCATTAAATCTGGTCGTTGAGTCATTGTTGCTCCAACTAATAAGCCTCCATTTGAACCTCCTCTAATTGCTAAATAATCTGATGAAGTATATTTTGTATTTATTAAATATTCAGCAGCAGCAATAAAATCATCAAAAACATTTTGTTTTTGCATTTTTGTTCCTGCAACATGCCACTTTTTACCATACTCTCCACCACCACGTAAATTAGCTACGGCATATATTCCACCTTGTTCCATCCAAACAGCATTAGCGATGTTAAAACTCGGAGTTAAACTAATATTAAATCCACCATACCCGTAAAGAATAGTTGGGTTTTTCCCATTAAGCACCATTCCTTTCTTGTACGTAAGAATCATTGGTATTTTGGTACCATCTTTTGAATTATAAAAAACTTGTTTACTTTCAAAATCATCAGCATTAAATGAAATTTGTGGTTTCCAGTATAGCTTATATGATCCATCTTCAGGATTAAATATATATGTAGAGCTTGGGGTATTGTAATTTGTAAAAGAAAAATATAAATCTTTAGCTTCTTTTTTTCCTCCAAAACCACTTACTGAACCAACACCAGGCAATTCTATTTTTCTTATTAACTTACCTTTATAATTATATTGTAAAACTTTAGAAACAGCATCAACCATGTATTCTGCAAAAAAGAAGTTTGACCCTACAGATGGACTCAATACATTTTCAGTTTCAGGGATAAAATCTTTCCAGTTCTCAGGTGTTGGATTTGAAGCGTCTACAGTTACTATTTTTTTATTAGGAGCATTTAAATTGGTAACTAAATATAACGTACTTCCAACATTATCTATTACGAAGGTATCACTATCAACATTATCTAAAACAGTAATTAATTTGCCATTATCCTTAGCTAAATCTTTAATAAAAAGTTTATTACCAGATGTTGATACCTGCGCCTGTATAACTAAGTAACGATCATCTTGAGTTACATATGCAAAAACATATCTGTGCTTTTCTTCAGGCTTAGCACCAAAAATAATTTGATCATTTTTTTGGCTTGTTCCTAATTTATGATAGTATAATTTATGTTGGTCTGTTTTCGCAGACAGCTCACTTCCTTTAGGTTTATCATAACTCGAATAAAAGAAACCTTCATTCCCTTTCCAAGAAACACCAGAAAATTTTACATCTACCAATGTATCTTCTTTAACTTCTTTAGAAGCAACATCCATTATTATAATTTTTCTCCAGTCACTTCCACCCTCAGAAATGCTATAGGCAACAGTTTTAGAATCTTCAGAAAAACTAACTGAAGCCATCGAAGTAGTACCATCTTTTGAGAATGTATTTGGGTTTAGAAAAACCTCTTCCTCACCACCTTCTTTTTTTCTGTACAAGACGCTTTGATTTTGTAGTCCATCATTTTTATAAAAATAGGTGTAATCACCTTCCTCAAATGGAGCACTTAACTTCTCATAATTCCATAATTCTGTCAATCGTTCTTTAATTTGTTCTCGGTATGGGATTTTATCCAAGTAATCAAATGTCACCTTGTTCTCGGCCTTCACCCATTCTTCAGTTTCCTTACTTGTATCATTTTCTAACCATCTATAATTATCAGTTACTTTCGTGCCAAAATAATCTTCGATAACAGGTTGTTTTATTGTTTCAGGATAATTCACGTTTGTAGCGGTTGTGTTTGTACTTTCTTTTTTACAAGCTATAAATAAAGAGCTTATTAATAAAGTGATTATTATTTTTTTCATTGTAAGTAGATTAAGCGGTATTCTCAAAATTAGATTAAAATATTGTTGAAGACTATATTTTAAGACCATTTTAACATAAAAAAGCACTTATGTAATGAAATATAAAATTTCCGTCTAACTTTATGGAAAAATATACAGTAAACATGACAGAATTATTATCAAAAGATACCTTCATAGATAAAGTATTTAATTATGAAGAAAATAAAGAATGGAGTTTTAAAGGAGATATACCTGCTATTATCGATTTTTATGCAGACTGGTGTGGGCCTTGTAAAATGTTAGCTCCAATTTTAGAAGAATTAGGTAAGGATTATCAAGACAAGGTTGTTATTTACAAAATAGATACTGAAAAAGAAAGAGAGCTATCAGCTATGTTTGGAATTAAAAGTATACCATCTATGCTCTTTTGTCCAGTAGGAGAAGATCCTCAAATGGCGCATGGAGCATTACCAAAAAAGCAGATTGAACAAATAATAGCAGATGTTTTAAAGGTGTCAAAGTAAGATTTTCGTTAAAAAACGGTTATATAATTACATAAAGTACAAAAATATAGTACCATATATACAAAAAAACAATCCATTTATACAAAATATAAATTTTTAATTGGCAAACCTACCTATATTTGTCGCGTACTTTTATGTATTCAACATTTACACAATCATAAATCGTAATATTGGGGATTAT